>ODAI014227040.1_pt1 | contig 40837 bp, 33 predicted proteins | sample 1539321 | NCBI WGS metagenome assembly ODAI01 (sample SAMN02144231, study PRJEB22623) | gut metagenome | biome: sheep rumen | host: Ovis aries | place: New Zealand
AAGTAGTTGTTATAGATATGTACCGAGCAGGTTCTGATTCTGGGGTGACGTGAGTCAGAGTGATCGTACCGGTTGTGGTGATATGTGTTGTAGTTGCTGGTAGTTTCAGACTTCATACCCTGCAGGTTGTACTTTCCGGAATCCCAGAAGTGGTTGTAGGAATGAGTGATGTAGGTAGATGTCTTGGTATCCAGTGCGCCGTCGCCCTTAGCCTGGTCAGCATCGGAACCTGCATCGCCGTAGAACATATCGCAGTGGTGAACCCAAACGTGGTCATTCTTCTGCTGCAGACCAACGTTGTCGCCCTCAGAGCTGTTGCAGTTCATGAAACCGATGTTTCTGATCTCAACATTTGAGGAATTCTTAACTACGCAGCCGAAACCGTTGAAAGTAGCATCCTTGCCGACACCTTCGATGGTCAGACCGCAGGTAACGGTATCAACATACAGGTCGCCGCTGGAAAGAGTGCTTGGGTCGGTGATGTTGCCGATGAAACGGATACAAACAGGACCGCACTTGGTATTGCTCTTCAGATTTGTGATGATGTTCTGTATGCCCTTTACAGAAGTGGAAGAACCCTTTTTGTCAGGCATTGTAACTGTTACGCTGTCCTTGTTGGAGTTAGTAACATATATAACTGTCGCATTAGACTTGAGTGTACCATTGTCATTATAAGCGCCGGAAGATGAGCCGTTTACAAATGCGAAGCCCGAACGGTCATGAGCTATGGTGTTCACCTGAACACTGCCTGCCTTTGAGGTATCTTCCTTGCCACTGATGATAGGAACTATCTTCAGTGTATGGCTGCCAGCTTTAAGACCCAGTGCATCTGCACGGAAGCATGATGAATACTGACGTATCAGCATACTGTCGATCTTTGTTCCGTCAACATATACATTGTAGCCGGATGCGCCGGAAACTGCGCTCCACTCTGCATAAGCGCCCTCAGCATAGCCTGATGCCGCTGTTACAGCTACGGTAGATGTGCTTTCAGCTGTTACTACCATACCTACTGCAAAGAACGGAAGTGAACCTGTGCTGCTTACCCCTGCGCCGAAAGACGAAGCAACTGTTGCTGTTGCCACCAGGGCAGCCATTGTCTTTTTCATAACATTAGCTTTCATACTATCAACTCTCCCTTAGTTTTCCTTTTTCATAATTATACACCTTTTACCGAAACAAGCTTGTTCTTGTTTAATGATTTTATTATATACCAACTTCTGATGGATTTCCATTCAAAAATCAGTACTATTTATTCAAAAAATGTATCTTTTTGGCTGATTGTTCTAAAAATACACCACACACAAGAAATAATCTTCCAAAAACTACATAAAATCATTAAACATTTTCCTGATTCACATTCAATGCCTCACCGGATCCGCTACGCCTTCAGATCCATGTGATGCTCTCCGATCAATGCTGCAGTCATTGATTTTTATATACCACTTATGTTATTTCATATAACTTAATTAAAGTATAGTCCCTAATTTCAAATATGTCAACTACCCCCGAAAATGTAATCGTTTCCGATATTAATTTTCGTACCTTTCAATGATTTAAGATGAACACAGATGTGCAATATTTACATATCCTACTTATACTTACCGTTAAGCCAAGCCCCCTCCTCCGTTCTTGGACTTATAAGCAAAATAAATGAAACGCACATATAGCTGCGATACATCTTATTCGATAAACACTCACCACCCTTATGCCCGCAACAAACAAAGACTGTTTACAATTGTGATGTATGCGAATATTTTTATATAGCGCTCATTCAAATTACGAAACTATATAAAATTTTCTGTAATCGTTCTCAGCATATAAATACGTGCCTCGTTAACACCTCCTGCTCATCAGGATGCATCATCTGCAGCAACAGACACTGTACAGAGTTATCATCTCCCGTTCAGTGCCTGCTAAGCTCTTTCAGTATCAAATAAAAAAGACCCGCGAATGCGAGTCTTTAATGGTGCAGGTAAGAAGACTTGAACTTCCACGAGGTTGCCCCCACTAGCACCTGAAGCTAGCGCGTCTGCCTATTCCGCCATACCTGCATATTCTGTTTTGTTTTTGAGGTTTTTTGTTTTGTCCCTCACAACAGTATCTATTATATCACAACGAACAGAGAAAGTCAACCCCTTTTGAAAATTTTTATCTTAAACATTTCATGAATTATTTTCATCAGTATTATCTTAGCCGTATACGTATTTTTAGGCTTCAAAGTCACCGATGATCTTATATTATATAATAAAAGGAGCGCAAACCAATTTGCGCTCCCACATTATCGCTCTGCTTTTTAAGCAGCTATGCTTTTAATTACCGATCTCATTTTTCAGGATCTCAATGTAATTCTTGCAGCCGGTCTTGCTTTCAAGGGCACTGCGGTTCACAGTCATGCCCACACACTTACCATCTATATACGCCCAGTAGCTCTCATCATCTATAGGTACAAGAGCAAGTTCGCGCTTTGTGCCGTCTGTAAGTGTATAGCTGAATGTGCAGGTCGGCTTACCCATTTTCTCGGGTACATCATCACGGTAATCAGCGTGCTCCATTTCAGATACCGATGCAAACAGATATTCAAAATTCGCAGCCGCATCATCATTACCCAACGCTGTTACTTCAGTATCATCAAAGATGTACTTCTGTGCCTCGTGATCCATGCTCAGCTTGTGCTTTTCACCCTCGACATCTATCTCCAGCGAAGATACAGACATAAACTGTTCCCTCATCGCCTGCTTGGCTGTCAGGTCATGCCACTTGCCTGAAAGGAAAGCTGCATTATTTATAGATATGGAGCAGACAGCACAGCTGTCAGCATCATAGCACCAGACCTCTTCAGCGTCCTCGCTGAATTCGGGGAATTCAAGTATATATGTCTTTTCATCAGTCACCGCAGTGAAGGTGTATGCAGGCTTATCCAGCCCATACTTTGCCAGCTCGTTCTCATCCTTGGTAAAGCCTTCAAACTTACCTGCCTGAACACGCACCAGATTAGTAAGTACGGTATTCACAGTTATGGCATCAATGCTGACATCCGTTTCAGGCGCATTCATCGTCCAGATCGCATCTCCGTCAAAATTACGCTGCAGATCGTAGCTTGTTTCTCCGTTATGGACGAGTGAGAACTGTATTATATCATTGTCATCACATTTAAAGATGTAAGGATCACGCAGCTTTGAAATATCACACTGCAGTTCCTTGCCCGTGTCATTATTAATACAGTATACCGTATCATCACCGGGTATCATCACATAGCAGAATTCTTCGGTCGCCGAACTGTTTCCCACAAGAAGGGTATAATCCTTGTCGTCTGTGTGACACACGATAGTCACAGGTGAATCCAGGCCATACCTGCTCATATCCCCTTCTTTAAAATCGGCTTTATGGTCAGCTTTCAGCCTGCTCATAGAAGCAGCAATAACATTGAGGTAATAGCTGTAAGGGGTAAAGCTGTACTGATAATCAGTTTCTTCAATGTTCCAGTTTCCCGATTTATCAAGGGTCAAATTAAAATGACCTTCGGAGTTGGTTATATCTATGCCCTTGACGGTGTTGGAATCAAATGAAAACAGATTGAGAGCATCTTTTTCTTCCTTAACTGCCGCTTCCTCATTATCCTTTTTATGATCCACGTAGTAATATGCACCTGCGACACCTCCCAGGAGAATGACCAGAGCAGCACCGGTGGCGATCATTGATCTGCGATTCATTCTGAATACCTCCGTCTGAGATATACTGCGCCGCCGATAAGACCGACAACAACAGGTACAGCGATGAAGATGACATTTGTACCGATCGCCTTGGATCTGTTTTCTATTACCATTTCATCGACTGTCTGCTCCTTGTTTCCAATGCCGAAGTCAAGTGCCAGTTCGGAATCATACATCCAGGAGAATACTGATAACTGAAGGTTTACAAGAACTGTCGAATAAGCCTGATCGATATTATCATCATCCATAAAATCGGCAGTACCGATAACCATGACCTTTGAATCTGCACGAGCCTTATCAGTTGAATACATCGCAAGATCCAGAACACTGTTTGCCAGAGTTTCACGAGGTTTAGCGCCTCCGTAAGGTCTGCCGATAGCAGTAGAAGAACCGTCGCCTATCTTGTCTGTAGTTTGGAGAAGTGAACCGTTAAAAACGTGATCACTGTTTGTACCCTGATTATAGATCGATACAAAACTTCTTGAATTTATCATAGTAGGGATCGCACCACCCTTATCTACTATGTCCCTGAGCTCACTTGTAATATCGATATCGGTGGTTTCATCTGCAACTACCAAGCTGCACATGAAAATCGTGTGGTCATTCGGGACATACAGACTGGGGTCGGTCTCTTCAACAACGTCATAGTCCATACCGATGTTGTATTCCTTCAAAAGTTTCTCAATGTTGACATAATCAAGTTCAGCATCGTTTGGCGACATCCAGAAGCATATGTTTCCGCCTCTGTCAAGATAATCGTTCAGAGTTTTCAGCTCATTGTCCGAAATATCGTTCTTGGGAGCTGCCAAAATAACTATAGCGGCATCCTCGGGAACGGAATCCTTACTGATCAGATCAAGAGTTTCGGCAATATAGTTATGTGCCGCAAGATTAGTTTTCAGTTTGGTGTAATCGGTATCGACAGACTTTTCACCGTGACCGGTCAGGAAATAGATCTTTGTCTCTCTGCCTGTAACAACAGCATCTATCGCACCTGTGATTATGTTCTCACCTGTAAAGTAAAAAGAGCTTCTTGATTGCTTGCCATCGCTGCTTGGAGTGTTGATAGTATTGAACATCGTATATCTTGGGATACGCTTGCTTCTGCCCTCACACTCAACAACTATATCACCCGAAGATAGTTCAAAACCGAGTTTCTTGAGTTCCTTGGTCTTTTCAGGTTCGCTGTCAGGCTCGAAAGCTTCAAAATTGATGCAGTCGTAGCTGGAATACTCTTTCATAGCGTTGTAAAGCGGCATTAACTCTCTTACAGTTGAAAGTTCATCCATATCCTGCAGGAAGTAGAAATTAACTTTCTTGTCAACTGAATCAAGATAATCCGTGGTGGTATCAGTGAGCTTGTAAATGCCTGTAGGTGTCAGATCCCATGTGATATCCAGACGCGATACCATCAGATTTATCATTACGACTATCGCCAGCGAGATCGCTGCGAAAATAAGCGCAACGGCGGTAAAGCCGAAAGACTTTTTCCGTTTATTGGTTTCTTTCTGTGCCATGTATCATTCCCTCCAATCAGTTATGGCTGCGGCGGCGATTTTCTATGTGAAGTATTATCCAGAAAAGCACCATAACAGTAAGGCTCAGGAAGAATATAAGATCTTCCAGACGGAACAGACCCTGTGCGAAGAACAGAAAACGTCGCTGCATAGAGAACCATGTAATAACAGAATTCATTTTGGGATTGCTCTCTATCCACTTAGTTGCCGCCAGCTGATCGAGAGCCAGGAAACCTTCCATAACTATCTCACCGATAATCGCTGCGATGATCGCATTACTCTGCATAGAGCTGAGCAGCATACCAATGGCAATGCATACAAGTCCCCACAGGAAGAAGCTGGCATAGCTGCATATCAGTGAAGACCATATTACCGTTCCGTGGAACGATACATAGATCGGGAAGAAAAGGGAAAGCACCAGCATGAATGCAAATACAGTCACGATAGAAAAAAACTTCGCCAGCACGATCTGTGTTATAGTCAGCGGGCTGGTAAGCAGCTGCACTTCCGTACCTCCGCGGCGCTCATCAGCAAATGAACGCATGGTCAGAAGCGGTATGATAAACATAAAATAGAAGAAATAGTTATAGAACATATCAGGGAAGGAGAACTGGTACACACTGGTCTTCATATTTGCTATACCGATAACGAAAAAGATACCGAAGATCAGCATGAACAGCGCCGACAGCACATACGCGAACGGTGAGTAAAAGAAAGACTGGATCTCCTTTTTATATAAAGAAAACATTTTGCACACCCCTTTTACTTATTATCAGACTTGGAACGTTTGCTCTTTTTGCGTGTGAGGTCAAGGAACACCTTCTCGAGATCGGGTTTGTCTATAGACATCTCAACTACGTTTATACCGTTTTCGATCAGAGCAGACATGATAGACTGTCGCGCCTTCTCATCCTCAAGTATGATCTTGAAAACAGAGGTATTATTATCGAGCTCTATAACATCCTGTACCTCTCTTATACCGCTGATGCCGTCAAGAACAAAAGCTGCTGCAAGCTGTTCGCCTTCGATAGTCAGATTGAGGACCGGCGAGCCCGTAGCCCTGCGTTCAAGGTTCTCAATGGTATCCACAGCACATAGTTCACCCTTATTGATGATAACTACACGGTTGCAGACAGCGCTGATCTCACCGAGGATATGTGATGACAGAATAACGGAATGATCCTTGCCGAGATCACGAATGATATTTCTGAACTCAGCTACCTGTGTCGGGTCAAGACCTACGGTAGGCTCATCAAGTATGAGCAGTTTAGGATCACCGATCATCGCCTGAGCAAGACCCGCACGCTGTTTATAACCTTTTGAAAGGTTAGCTATCAGACGACGGCGCATATCAGTAAGCTCCAGGCGTTTCATTACCTTCTCGACTTCCTTTTTGACGTTACCTCCGCGTATTCCCTTGATACCTGCACAGTAGCGCAGATACTCCTCAAGACGCATATCGGGATACAGAGGGGGTATCTCGGGAAGATAGCCGATGCACTTTTTTGCAGCTCTCGCATCCTCCTTTATATCATGTCCGCAGACGGTCACTGTGCCCTCTGAGGATGGCAGATAGCCGGCGATGATATTCATTGTAGTGGATTTGCCCGCACCGTTTGGTCCGAGAAATCCAAGGATCTCATTATCCCTGATCTCAAAGCTCAGATCATTTATAGCAGTGACGTGACCGTAGTGCTTTGTCAGGTTCTTAACTTCAACCATTGAAAGGCTCCTTTCATCTCATAATAATTGTAGATCAATATGTCCGGATCAGTAATGTCCGCTGTACACCTTTCAACACGGACACACGTTATTTTGTATTATCCTATATAAAAGTGAACTAGGAATGTACAAAATATGCACATTTCAATAATACTTAGTAAGAATAAATAAACCGGAGCCGTAAGGGCAAAAAAAAGTATGAAGAGTGCAGTTACTCTGAACGTTTTGTCAATTGTTTTTTATAATTAGAAAAGTAAGGGTTCTGAAACTTGTTATTAACTTTATTTTCATATTCATTGAAAATTGTTAGATATAGTAGCTAATTAATAAACACCATAGGTAGGCAAAGCGCTGAAATTTGTTCTATAAACGATTAAGTACCCGAAAATGCTTGAAAAATCAAGATAATAGATAAAATAGACAAATAACGTTTATTTTAGGTAGGCAAACCGCTGAAAATATAGTCTTCAAACGATTAAGTGATTCAAAAAGCTTGAAAAATAAAAAAAATAGTGTATAATAATTTGTGTAAACAGTGATATATTTGTGTGGCTTTTGTGCACTCATAAAATACACAGGTGTATTCGTCTTTTATAAGGAAGCAGAAAGCCTTACGGATGCCGATATCTCTGTTACGTTGAAAGCGCAGGCAACGCCTGCAACAACAAATGGCAGTTTACTGCCGTGTCTACTTTAACGAGAGGGGAATATTTAATGCTTTCCAAGAAAATCAAAGCTGGAGTTGCTAGTATCCTCACAGTAGCTATGACAACAAATGTTATCGCAGCAACTGTAGTTCCTGCAGCAGCAGCAAGCCAGAGGACCAAAGCAAACAAGTATGGCGATTCGACATACGCACAGCGCTTCATGTCCATGTATGATGATGTCATCACAAACGGACAGGCAAATGGTTATCTGTCTAAAAATGATGGTGGTTCCGGTTCTTTCGGTGTACCTTATCACTCAAAAGAGGAACTGATCGTCGAGGCTCCTGACTACGGTCACGAGACTACTTCCGAGGCTATGTCCTACCTGGTATGGGTAGCAGCAATGCACGACAACATCGTTAAGAATTCCGGTGAGAAGTTCTCCGGCGCTTCTGCTAACGATCTGCAGAAGGCATGGAAGACAATGGAAGTTATGATCCCTGATGTACAGGATAACTTCTGGCAGTCCTCCGGCGTAAGCGCTCAGTACTGCGGTGAGTATGATACTCCCGATCAGTGCCCCAACGCTTGGGCAGGTGAGGCTAGCAAGACTGCTGAGAACCCCATCTTCAACAAGTTCACAAGCGTATATAGCGGTAAGAACAACCAGGGCGGTCTGTATCTGATGCACTGGCTGGCTGACGTTGACAACTGGTATGGCTTCGGTGAGGGCAGTGAGTTCACCTTCATCAACACCTTCCAGCGTGGTGAGCAGGAGTCCTGCTGGGAAACAGTTCCTTTCCCCTGCGTTGAGGAGAAGAAGTATGGTAACAGCCAGCAGGGTCTGAAGGGTATCTTCAACCGTGACTCTACTGTTACAAATCAGTGGGCTTACACCAACGCACCTGACGCTGAAGAGCGTGCAATCCAGGGTGTATATGATGCGATCCAGTGGAATGTTTCCAACAGCACTGTAAACGCTAAGGCTGCTGAGATGGGTGACGAACTCCGTAACAATATGTACGATAAGTACTATCAGGAGATCTCTACCAACACTACTTGGTCCAACGGTAATGCAGGTGACAACTCCAAGCACTACCTGATGAACTGGTATACTTCTTGGGGCGGAGCTCTCAAGGGTACAGGTCAGAACTGGTGCTGGCAGATCGGCTGCTCACACGCTCATGAGTTCTATCAGAACCCGCTGGCAGCTTATGCTCTGCTGACAGATCTGTCCTCCGGCATGAAGGCTGACGGCGCTAAGGCAGATTACAAGAAGTCTCTGGAAAGACAGCTTGAATTCTATCTGTGGCTGCAGTCCTCTAACGGTCCTATCGCTGGTGGTGCTACCAACTCTTATAAGGGTCGTTACGAGACATATCCTTCCGGCGTTCCTACCTTCTATGGTATGATGTACGTTGAGCATCCTGTATATGCTGACCCCGGTTCCAACCACTGGACTGGTAACCAGGTATGGGCAGTACAGAGACTTGCTGAGCTGTATTACTGGGTTAAGCAGAATGGCGACAACACCGGCGTTAGACCCGGCGGAATGTCCATGGAAGCTGCTCTGGAGCAGATCCTTGACAAGTGGTGCGCATGGTTCGTTAACAACACCATCCTCACTTCTGACGGCGACTTCTATATGCCTTCCACCCTCGATTGGAACGGTAAGCCTGACAGCTGGAACGGCAAGGCTACTTCCAACAGCGGCCTGAGCTGCAAGATCACCGGCTATGGCAATACTGACCTCGGCTGCATCTCTTCTTTGGCTAACACACTGACATACTACGCTAAGGCAAAGGGCGTTAAGGCTACCGACATCAACGGTCTGACTGCTGCTTCTGTTGGTGGTTCATTCAACTACAATATCGAAGGCGCTTCCAATGCTAAGGCTGGTTCTAAGACTTACAGTGCTAACGATTCTGCTCTGCCTAAGGCTTCACTGTTCCTGGCTAAGGAGCTTATCGATCGTTCTTGGGCTCTGGGCCGTGACAACTACGGTATGTCCAGAACCGAGCACAATGGTTCTTTGGCTCGTTTCTTCAGCCAGACCGTATATATCCCTGAGAGCTACAACGGCACAATGCCTAACGGCGATGCTCTGAAGAATGGTGCTACATTCGAGTCCATCCGTACTATGTACACCGGCAACTGCGCAGGTACTCAGACTTCTTCTGAAACTGTAGCTCTTGTTGAGAAGCTCAGAGCTGCTTATAAGAAGGACGTTGCTAACGGTGCTAAGTGGACAAGCAAGTACTCCGCTTCTGACGCTGAAGGTCAGGCAGAGCTTGCTAAGTTCAAGAACGTTGGTAATGTTGACCTCAACTACCACAGATTCTGGCACGCAGGTGATGATCTGATGGCTATGGGTGTAATGGCTACTCTGTATCCTGATATGGGCAAACAGACTCTTCCTTATCCTACAAACGTTAAGGCTAACTACAGCACTCAGTATCACCAGATCCAGTTCGTATGGGACAAGGTACAGGGCGCTGACAAGTACGGCATCGCTGTATACCTGGCTGGTAAGTGGAGAGTTCAGACAACTAACATCACTACCAACAGCTATGTAACTCCTAAGAACCTGACTCCCGGCATGACCTACAAGGTAGCTGTTGCTGCAAGAGTTAATGGTCAGTGGAATACAACTGATCCTATCAAGAATGCTATAACTGTTACAGTTAAGTAATTCGTAAGATCAAGTAGTAATACATAAGCTTACAACAAAGGGTGTTTCTCTTAAATGAGAAACACCCTTTTTATTATGTTATCTTCAACACGATGTATTCTTTACAAAGCATTTAAAAACCGGCATTCCGAATATCACGGAATGCCGGTCACTGTTTATTCTGTATATACGGAAGCAGCGCTTGTCATCACTCGGTTTCAGTTCCTGCAGTTATGACCTTCATAAAGCCCCTCTTCTTGCTGAGAGCTGATATAATTACCACACCCAGCATACTCACGCAAATAAATTCTCCAACAGATACCGTTAAAACACTTTGCCAGAAAGGAAGTCTGTTTATAAAGTGCAGCTCTGCTCCGACTACAAATCCGTTTATCACCACCGGAAAAAGTGATACAACAAACAGGTTCAGCTTATCCCTGAAAAAATATATAAGCATCGCCGCTGCCAGTGTAGCCGCAGTACCAAATCCAACATCAGAAAATCCCAGCGGACTATTCAGATTAGTGATGAAACAGCCGATCGTAAGGGAGAAAATATAATCCTTATTGAAAAAGCACAAAAGCATCAGCATCTCCGAAAATCTAAGCTGTATCTGGTCGAATGCCAACGGAGCGCACACAACGTTCAGCAATGCGTAAATCGCTGCCATAACACCGATGTTCATTATCCTTCTGGAATTTAAAAGCTCCACCGTCAGCCCCCCGTTTCAGAAACTTTTACTTAAAAAAGCCGCCTGCTGCATCCAAGCAGCAGGCTGACCGATGATATACTTGAAATTAAGCCTTGCCAACAGAACCGAACAGTTCCATCTTCTCCTTGACCTTAGCCTTGATAGCCTCAAAGCCGGGAGCCAGCAGCTTTCTGGGATCGAAGCCCTTGCCCTGCTTGTCCTTGCCAGCCTCAATGTAGCCTCTTGTAGCGTCAGCAAATACCAGCTGGCACTCAGTGTTAACATTGATCTTAGCAACGCCGAGAGAGATAGCCTTGGTGATCATATCATCAGGGATACCTGTACCGCCGTGGAGTACCAGAGGCATATCGCCAACAGTCTTGTTGATAGCCTCGAGAGTCTCAAAGCTCAGACCCTCCCAGTTGTCGGGATATACACCGTGGATGTTACCGATACCTGCAGCCAGGAAGTCAACACCCAGATCAGCGATCTGCTTGCACTCTGCGGGATCTGCGCACTCGCCCTTACCGATAACGCCGTCCTCTTCACCGCCGATAGCGCCTACCTCAGCCTCGATTGAAAGACCAAGACCGTGAGCAACGTTTACAAGCTCAGTAGTCTTAGCAACGTTCTCGTCGATAGGGAAATGAGAACCATCGAACATTATAGAAGTGAAGCCTGCCTTGATGCACTTGTAGCAGCCCTCATAAGAACCGTGATCGAGGTGGAGAGCAACGGGAACAGTGATACCCAGAGACTTATCCATAGCAGCTACCATAGCAGCAACTGTCTCGAAACCGCACATATACTTACCTGCGCCTTCGGATACACCGAGGATAACAGGCGAATTCAGCTCCTGAGCAGTCAGCAGGATAGCCTTTGTCCACTCAAGGTTATTGATGTTGAACTGACCTACTGCGTACTTACCTGCGCGAGCCTTATCAAGCATTTCTTTAGCATTAACTAACATTATAAACTACCTCCAAAAAAATTATTTATGGATTTTTTGCCATATCTATTATACATCATATCAACATGGATTTCAAGTGTATTTCCCTGATTTAACATTCTGTCTACATTTTCTTAACACGGTTAGTCATAACTGACTATCATACCGTTCTGATATTACAGAGCGTTCCAGTATACAAAGAATATCAGCACACAGCCCCAGGCATTTCCTGTTTCTTTTCTGACTATCAGCATACCGTAAATCAGTATCAGCGTACACACCATTTCAAGGAAAGCATCAGGTGTAACACCTACCACACCGTGGACCAATATGCACATTACAGCACAGACAAATGCACCAACATCCCAGAATCTGTATTTAGATGGTGAAAGCTCGCTTATCTTGTCGCGTATCACCACATAGTTAAAGCCTTCAAAAAATCCCCAGAACAGTGCTGTTATCAACAATCCACTCACTTTGACAGGCAGGCTTTCTTCCAAAAGCTGCGGTGTCATGGACATATCGTAAAACGGGAACCATGAGTGAACGTGTCCTCTTGCCAGCTGATAGATGAAGTCGGGCACACAGCAAGCCAGACTCAACAGCAGGGCGGGCAGAAGATTTTTGGTGTTCAGTCCGAATTTTGTAAACTTCTCACGCCTTATGATACAGACTATCGTTATGCCAAGCCCCGCTATCGCAAACTGACCGCAAAGCGCTGTAACACAAAGCCTTTTCATCAGCGGTATGCTGAGGTCATATGAATATGCATTTATCTTGCCTGCAAAAAGCAAGACCACAAAACTCACCAATACGATAATGATGAGATCTGCGATCAGCTGTCTTTTTCTAGCCCTGTCGGGCTTTTTTATCGTTGTCTCCATTTTTTATTATCCTTCCTTTTCTTCAATACACAATCTGCACCCGTACATTGAGAGCAGTATACCATGATGTTTTTCGCAGGCAGGGTATTCCTTGATGATATTTTCTTTATTAAGCTTGCCGAACCATGACAGCCATTCGGTGAGTTCTTCCTCATTTACAAGGTCTGCCGTCATCTTTTCAACAAGTTTCCCGAAGCTTTCCAGCCACGGTATAACAAGCTCTTCATCAAGCGGATAACTGAGCCTGTCCCACCAGAGCTTTCAAAACCGTCCTTAGTCCAGGGCATTTCAACGATATCAAAGCCAACATTGCCCATACCGCATACATCTGTATGCTGAACTCCCAGCCAGACTATCAGCTGCTTTTCACGCTCGGTCTCAGCCAGAGCAGAACCTGCTGCCACCAATGCGTGTATCATTTCATCAGATGCAGCATTGCTTAAACGGAAATATTCTTTATCCCCCAATTCACGGGTCAATCCGAATGTATTGCTCATATCATACTCATCTCCGTTCAAACCCCTGCTCATAATTATGAATTGAGATCACACCTCATACATCTTAATGACCTTACGTGCCACCTCAAGCTTTGTGCAGCGCATATCCATAGCCTCTTTCTCGATGTAGCGGTGTGCCTGCTGCTCGGTAAATCCGAGGTACTGCATCAGCGCCAGCTTTGCGCGGTTTACGGAGCGTATCTCCTCCAGCTTCTTCTGCAATTTGATATTCTCCGAACGTATACCAAGCATACGTTTTCTTGCCGCTGCAGTGAATCGCATCGCACGGTAGAAGATCTCACGGTTGAGCGGCTTGGATATTACCATCGCACCGAAATCCTCTACCCTGTCAGCCACATCATCGGATATATCGCCCTTTACCAGAAGTACACACATGGCATCAGATGATGAGTAAACGAACTCCGCCAGATCTATCCCGTTCTCGTCGGGCAGCGGACAGCTTACCACCATCATATCAAAATCCTGCTCCGACACAGCACGCCGAGCCTCACGTCCCGTTGAAGCACTTGAGAATCTTACCCCGGGAAAAATCTCTTTCAACTGACCCACAAGCGCTGATACGTGCTTGTCAGACCCTGCAGCTATCAGTATCCTGTCCAAAATTCTTCCCCCTTTCTACGATCATACGGGCTCCTTCTCAGGATAATGCTTATCGATCAGCGCCCGCACTGCCGCCGGTGTAACACTTTCCTCTGTGTCACGAAACGGCGCACATATCCTTATCTTCTTATCCTCCGAGATAACGTGTATACGATGTCGCCCCTCCGTTACCCTGACGTACCAGTAAAACGCTTTGTCACCATATACAAGTTTTCGCTTTCCCTTTTTCGATACCATTACAGTGTATAGAAATATCTCACGGTCTCAAACATTTCCTTGTCCTCGCAGGCTGCATACTCCTTTGCCTCCTGTTCTTTTTCATTAAGAACATGGGCAATAAGGTTCTCAGGCAGCCTCTCTGCCAGGAATTCACTGTTTCTGGCTGCTTCAATTGCTTCATCCAGTGTTGCGGGAAGCTTTTCAGTAAGCTCCTCGATATTATCCGGTGAAAGATCGGTAGCCGAACAGAGTTCCTCACCGTTCAGCGCACCCTCCAGTGCCGCATATATCACCAGTCCCAGTGCAAAATACGGATTGCAGGTATTATCAGGCGAACGAAGTATCATAGCATTCTCATCGGTATTTATCATCGGCACCCTTATAAGCTGTGCAAAATTCTCATGGGACCAGGTGATATACTTGGGTGCTCTTGAAGTACCAAGCCTGCTGTAAGAGCTTGCAGTGGAGTCAAGGAACAAAGTTATCTCCCTTACTCTTTTGAGTATACCTGCGATCATAGACTTTGCTTCATTTCCCAGGTCATCCAGTCTTGGCTTGAAGATATTTTCAAGTCCCTTCATGCAAAGAAGCATTATATGCAGACCGGAGCCGGGTCTGTCGCAAAGCGGCTTCGGCATGAATGTCGCATAAAGGCCGTTCCTGTCCGCAACAGATTTTACAACGTTCTTGAACGTAACAAGATTGTCAGCCGCATTCAGTGCGTTTGAATACTGGAAATCTATCTCGTTCTGTCCCGGGCCGCTCTCATGGCGCGAACTTTCGGGATATATGTCCATCTGTTCAAGTGTCAGGCATATATCACGCCTTAGGTTCTCGCCCTTGTCAGCAGGTGCTATATCGCAGTAGCCTGCATAATCGTGGGGTATCTTGGTTATATGTCCGTTGTCGTTTTTCTCAAATACGTAGAATTCGCAGGATGTACCTATCTGGAAATTATATCCCTTGCTTCTTGCATATCCCACCGCATTTTTCAGGAACGTTCTGCCGTCGCCTTCAAAGACCGTACCGTCTGCATATTTTATAGTACAGAAAAATCTTACTACCCTGCCCTGCTGAGGTCTCCACGGCAGCAGAGCAAGCGTATCCGGATCAGGGAACAGCAGCAGATCGGTATTTGAAAAATTCATAAATCCGCTGAGCTTTGAAGCATCAAACAGCAGACCCTTATTGAATATCTTAGGCAGTTCCGATGCAGGAACAGAAATACTCTTCAAAGCGCCAAAAATATCACAGAACATCAACTTTATAAATTTTACGTCATTTTCTTCTACAAACTGAAGTACTTCCTTTTCGGTATATCTCATTTTATGACCTCCTTATATATAAGCCTTCAGATATATCCATATCGCTGCTGTCACGAACGGCACTGCACAGAACACTATCTCTGTCGGTGTCCTAAAACGGTTGTCAGCAGCTATCTTGTTTTTTATCATCAAAGCCGCGAGCACTATATCAAGCACGATCAGCACCCCCGAGGCTATAAGCAGCAGATCGGTACGCAGCCACGTCATATCAAGAAAATACTCATCACTGTGAGCGAACTTGTCACGAAGATACTCTCTCTCATCATCGCTGAACTTTCTCACTCTGCCCTCGATCTTCCTGCCGCCTGCGAACTCATCATTCTTGCCCGCACGCACGTATATCCACGCTCCGTCATCGGTGCATACCCTGTAATAATACTCACTTCCCGTAGGTATGAACCTGCAGAAGCTGTTTCTTATACCTATATCCTCCGCACTGTCATGTTCAGATACTTCCCCTTCCGCATGACCGAAATAGGGTGCATTTTCCATATCACCGACAGTAACACCGGGTCTTATCACTATCCCCGATAATCCACCCAGGATACACATTATCGCCAGCAGTGCAGCAGCTGCCAACCATATCCTCGGATGTTTTTCTATCTTCTCGATAAGTGTGCCATTTTCTACCATATATTCCTCCTGATGTATGCAGCTCTCACTGCAGCATTCAAATAGATTATACCACACTTTCCTTTTCAATTCAAGTGCCGGATATCAGCAAAAAAGCACAGGCTGTCCGCCGCTGTAGCGCCATTGCCTGTGCTTGTTTATTTATTTAGTAGTTCTGCTCGCAGACATATGAGCCTGTGGACATATTGTAAGCAACACTGTAACCGTGTGCACCGTTGTCAGTAAAGAAGTAGTAGTAAGCATAGCCATCTAACTCTGTTCTGAACTGGCTGCCTGTGATATCGCCGTTGATCTCACCTGCAACTGCTGCACGTACTGTGTTTTCAAGATCCGATATATCTACCTCAGCCTGGCTGCTGTCAGAAGCCTGTGACGAACTGCTGTCACCGTCAGCAGCTGACGAAGAAGAATCATTACCGGGTTCAGCAAAATTAACAGCACTGCTGTCAGTATCGCTCTGTGATGAAGTATCTGCCGCACTGCTCTCTGTCTGCTGTGCGCCCGATTCTGTTTCTGCCGCACTCTCAACAGGCTGTGAAGCCACATCATCGACAGGAGTTGTGACCTCAGGCTCGGTGTTTTCATCATCCTCTGCCACATCGGTCTGCGGCTGCTTCTCTGCCGCACTGGTAGCCGCAGGTCTTGCTCCGCCGTTCTGGGCATTATTTTCGCTGCTGCCCTTTTTTCCGAAGAGCCTCATGCCTACGAATATAGCAGCTATAACGATTATCAGTATACCAATGGTGATGACCGCAGTTATTACGAACAGACGCTTTCTCGCAGCATCTTCCTCGCTGTCATCGCCATAGTTGTCATCATTGTAACGATCGCCGTAGTTGTCATCGTCGTAGCTGTCGTCACCATAATCGTCGAAATCGTCAGGAAATACATCCTCAGCGTCCGAATCAGCTATCACCGCTTTTCCATTCTTCCCGCTGCCGCCATCATTTCTGGCATTTTCAGGAAGCACGAAACGCTTAGTCATATCATCGTCAGGCTTTTTGAACACCTTTGTTTCATCGTCCACTCCGCCCTCGGAAGTCATTTTGCCGTCCTCATCGATAAGCAGATTGTGGCAGAACTTACAAAGCACCGCCTCGCCCGAAAGCTCCTTACCGCAGTACGGACAAGTTTTAGTTTTCATTTATATACCATTCCCCTCAGTATTTGATTCCTTACATACGCTCCCCATTTCGGGGCATATAAATATGATAACATAAACGGCGGCAAAAATCAACCGTTTTTAACAAAAAAATCGGAATTTTTTCACACTATGTCATGTTGAACAAAATACCCGGATTTTCGCAGGGGATTTCGCAAAAGGATTCATAAATATCCTTTAGCTTTTTCTTCTTCTGACCTGTATTCCGCCAAGGTTCGAGCCTATGGACTCGATAGTTCTGTTATCCCTTTTATCGGACTGCTTTTTCTTCTTTCCGCCGCCCTGTCTGCGCTCTGGCTTGGGTGCTGCGGGCTTGGAGGGGTCTTTCATGGTAAGGGATACTCTTCCGCGCTGCATATCAACGTCAAGTACCCATACCTTTACTACATCACCGACCTTGACCACTTCAAGCGGATGCTTGATGAACTTGTCGCACAGCTGGGATATATGCACCAGACCGTCCTCATGCACACCGATATCCACGAATGCACCGAAGTCGATAACATTCCTTACTGTACCCATGAGCTCCATGCCGGGAGTAAGGTCTTTCAGCTCCATAACGTCACCGCTTCTCATCAGCGGAGGAGGCAGCTCATCACGGGGGTCACGTCCGGGCTTTTCAAGTTCCTTTACGATATCCGTAAGGGTAGGCAGACCTGTATCCAGTTCCTTTGCAAGTGCTGCAAGGTCACGTCCCTTCATAGCTTCGGAAAGCTTTTCTGTGTTGCCCACATCGCTCTCAGCTATACCGCATTTTTCAAGCAGAGCCTTAGCAGCAGCGTAGCTTTCGGGGTGTATGCCTGTATTGTCAAATGGATTCTTAGCCTCGGGCACACGCAGGAAGCCTGCACACTGCTCATAAGCCTTAGCGCCCAGCTTCTTGACTTTCAGCAGCTGCTTTCTGTCAGTAAATGCGCCGTTCTCCTCACGGTAGAGTACGATATTCTTAGCCACAGCAGAGTTGATACCTGCTATATACGAAAGCAGAGAGTAGGACGCTGTATTAACGTCAACACCAACGGAGTTAACGCAGTCCTCAACAACACCTTTCAGCGCATCGTCCATGCGTGCCTTGGGCATATCGTGCTGATACTGACCAACACCAACAGCCTTTGGGTCTATCTTAACAAGCTCTGCCAGAGGGTCCTGCAAACGTCTTGCTATGGATACCGCAGACCTCAGCGATACATCGTAATCGGGGAATTCCTCAGCTGCCAGCTTTGAAGCCGAGTATACAGAAGCGCCTGCCTCGGATACCACCATGTAGCTGACTTTGCTGTCTATACCGCGTATAAGCTCAGCTGTGAAATCCTCTGTTTCACGGGATGCTGTACCGTTACCGATAGCAATAGTTGTAACTCCGTACTTCTTTATCATATCGGTCAGAACTTTTCTCGCTTCTTCCTTGCGGCGCTCGCTCTGTGTCAGATAAACGATAGCCGTATCCAGCACCTTGCCTGTTTCATCAACAGTAGCCACCTTGCAGCCGTGTGCATATCCCGGGTCAAGACCCAGTGTAACAGTATTCTTTACAGGGGGTGCCATGAGCAGCTGACGCAGATTTGACGAGAACACCTTGATAGCGCCCTCCTGTGCATTTGCAGAAAGTTCAGCCCTTATCTCACGCTCAACGGAGGGCGCGATAAGTCTGCTGAAGCTGTCCTCACAGGCAGCAGCCACAAGTTTGCCGCAGGCGGAATCATTCTTCACGTACTGTCCGCGGCATATCTCCTCACCCATACCCTCGGGGATATCTATGCTGACTTTCAGTGCGCCCTCTTTCTCGCCGCGGTCAAGGGCGAGAACACGGTGTCCTGCTGTCTTTGATACATTCTCGCTGTACTCGAAATAGTTCTGATATACAGCATCAGCATCCTCGGATGCCGCCGCAGAAGTTATCTTTCCCGAATTGTTGTAAGCCTCACGCAAAGCCTTTCTCAGTTCCGCATTGTCTGAAACATCTTCCGCGATTATATCCATAGCGCCCTGTACAGCAGCCGCTGCATCGGCAACGCCCTTTTCTTCACTTACAAAAGCAGCAGCCTCGGCAGTGGGATCGGTAGAGTCAGCCTGAGCCAGTATGATCTCAGCCAGCGGTTCAAGACCCTTCTCTCTTGCGATAGATGCACGGGTCTTTCTCTTGGGCTTGTAGGGACGGTATATGTCCTCCACCTCAACAAGAGTGACAGCCTTTTCGATAGCAGCAGCTATCTCGTCGGTCATCTTCTCCTGCTCGGTTATAGCGTTTACAACTTCTTCCTTGCGCTTTTCCAGATTGCGAAGGTAGGTCAGCCTGTCATAAAGTTCACGTATCACCTGATCGTCAAGCGAACCTGTTACCTCCTTACGGTAACGGGCAATAAAAGGTATAGTCTTGTCATCATCAAGCAGTGCAACGGTGTTGTCCACCTGTTCCTGCCTTAAATTAAATTCCTGTGCAAGGACCTTGTTTATATCCATAATTACATTCCTTTCTCCGCTTATATTTTCGCGGTATTTTATAATTATAGCATATTTTGTCCAAAAAGTAAAGTCGTAACAAAAAACGCCCTGCCTGCGCCTTTTGCTCGTTCTCAGGCTGAAATACTTGTCATAAGTATGTTATCAATTTATGACGGAAAGTTCGCAATAAATGGATAGCATTGAACGCTGTGTTTGAAATATAATAAAACTGAACACATTATAATACCGCAATTATTATCATGCTTCATGTCTGCCGATATGCATACCGAAGCACAGCGAAAAAAGGAGGTCTAATAGTATGGGATTTTCCAAATTGTGGCTCGATTACAGAAAGCTCGCGGATTCGCGCCGCAGGGTCATAATAAGCTGTGACCGCGCTCTGTATGACTCTGCCGCTTTTGAAGAATTAAAGACCGCGATGACAACAATGGTGCCTGATGCTATAGTTATATGGAAGTCTGAAGTATTCGATGACGATTCATACCTGATACTGCTCACGCTCCACCCGGAGCTTTCCCACGAGGAATACGATATAGCGGCTTCTATGGATATAACAGAGATTTGCGGCGGCAGCGAAACAGGTCTGCTTTACGGAGTTTTCGCTTATCTCAGGCAAACAGCACTTGCAGGCGGCTTTTGCAGTTTCACTGCCCACGGCAAGCCATCTCAGCCGCTGCGTATGCTTAACCACTGGGACGAAGCCGACGGAGATATCGAGCGCGGCTATTCCGGACAGTCATTCTTCTTCGTGAACGGTGATCTGGAAATAAATGAGCGCACCCTGATGTATGCAAGACTTATGGCTTCCATAGGCATAAACGGTGTGGTGATAAATAATGTTAACGTCCGCAGAAGGGCTAAACTCCTCCTGACGGATGAGTTTTCCGACCGTCTTGCCGACCTTGGTGAGCTTTTCGGGAAATACGGCATAAAGCTTTTTATATGCCCTGATTTTGCAGCACCAAAGACCATAGGCGGAATGGACACCGCTGACCCGCTAAACAAAGAAGTTGTAAACTGGTGGGAGTCCACCTGTGCACACCTTTTTGAAAAAGTCCGGAACCTAGGAGGTTTTCTCGTGAAAGCAGATTCAGAGGGCGAACCGGGACCTATGGCTTACGGAAGGACCCACGCAGACGGTGCTAATATGCTGGCAAGGGCTGTAAAGCCCTACGGCGGCATAGTTATATGGCGCTGCTTTGTTTATAACTGCACTCAGGACTGGCGCGACAAGAATACTGACAGAGCCTGCGCAAGCTACGAAAACTTCATCGGGCTTGACGGACAGTTCGATGACAATGTGTATCTTCAGGCAAAGAACGGTCCGGTGGATTTCCAGATACGAGAACCTGTTCATCCTCTCTTCGGTGCCATGAACAATACCAATCTTATAATAGAGTTCCAGCTGGCACAGGAGTATACAGGTCAGCAGAAACACGTTTGCTGGCTGATACCGATGTTCAGGGAGATAATGGAGCATCATACACGTCACGACCTGCCTGATGACCGCGTGAGCAGGATAGTTTGCGGAGTAGCTGCGGTGGCAAACACAGGCGACAGCTACTGCTGGACAGGCAGTGAGCTTGCAGCTGCCAACCTCTACGGCTACGGCAGACTTCTCTTTGATGAAAAACTTTCATGCACCGAGATAGCCGAGGAATGGGCTGAACTGACCTTCGGTGATGATGATAAGGTAATATCAGCAGTAAAGGAGATATTACTGGATTCAAAGCAGGCTTACGAGGACTATACCGTACCACTGGGCATCGGCTGGATGTGTCACCCGAATGACCACTACGGACCATCTCCCTGGGGATATGAATTTGACAGATGGGGTACATACAACCGCGCCGACAGAGATGCCGTCGGAGTGGACAGGAGCGCCAAAGGAACAGGCTACAGCCTCCAGTACGCACCTTCATGGGCTGAGATATACGGAGATACAGACAAATGCCCCGATGAACTGCTGCTGTTCTTCCACCGTGTTCCGTATACCCATATCCTTCACAGCGGAAAGACCGTGATACAGCATATATATGACACCCATTTTGAGGGATACGCAAAAGCTGAACATTTTGCTGAACTTTGGAAAAGTCTTGAAGGCAGGATAGATGACAGTATATACCAAAACGGCTGCGAACGTTTTGCCGAACAGCTGAGATGCGCAAGAGAATGGCGCGATATTATAAACTGTTTCTTCCACAGACTTTCAGGTATTGATGACGAACAGGGACGAGTAATATATTAGGAGATTTGATATGATCGAATTTAAGGCAGATAACATCTTTTCCGATGGAATGATCCTGCAAAGAGATGCTGAGAATTTCATTACAGGCAGCGGCGAGGGCGAAATGACCCTGACACTTGAACGCGATGACAGGATATGCGGACGTTCCCGCATAGCAGCCGACGGCAGATGGCGCATAGCTGTGCCCGCAGGCAAGGCAGACTGTATGCCATATACCATAAAGATACGCTGCGGCAACATGATGCAGGTCATAAGCGACGTGCTTTTCGGTGACGTATTCCATATAACAGGGCAATCGAACATGGAGCTGCCCCTGAACCGTACCTATGATCCCTTCAAGGGAGATGTACCCGTACCTGAAGAAGAGCTTATACGGGAATTCCGTGTACCCATTGAGCTTTGCTTTGAAGCAGGCAAGGAATCTACTACTTTTTCAGACGGCAGCTGGGTGCGTGCCTGCGATGACAAGGATCTTAATATAAGCGCAGCAGGCTATTACTTCGCTAAAAAGCTGTTCAAGGAAACAGGCGTACCCATAGGTCTTGTGAATACATCGGCAGGCGGTTCAGCTATCGAGGGACGTATCCCTGCTGAGGTATGCCGAGAATTCCATGAGCTTGATCCCGTGACAGATATGGTCACAGCCAAGGGGTATATGGAAAATACTCTGGCTGAGGGTGAAAAGACAGAGCGCGAATGGAACGAATACGTTGAGAGCCGTGACAAGATCGGCAAGGATATAATCGCAGGCAGATATCCCGAATGCAGCAAATGTACAGTGCCTTTATGGGTAAACGATCTGCCCGATGTGAATGATTTCAGCGGACGTATCTGGTTCTGGAAAGAGTTCGATATCCCCGAAGGATCAGACCTCACAGATGCCATGCTGATACTCGGTACTCTGGTGGATGCCGATATGACCTATGTTAACGGTGTCAATGTTGGCGAAACTACATATCTTTATCCCCCAAGGTATTACCGCATACCAAAAGGTATACTCAATACAGGTGTCAACCGTATAGCTGTGCGCCTTGATATAAACAGCGGAGCAGGCGGATTTACCGAAGGCAAACGCTTCTGTGTCAAGCTGGGCGAGCAGATCATAGGGCTTGAGGGCGAATGGTCATACAGTATAGCCGTAAAAGCTCCCCGCCGCGGCATCGTAGAATTTCTGCCTTCAAAGGAGCTGGCTGTATATGCCCACATGACAGCACCTGCATACAGACTGCCTTTCAAGGGTATGCTGGTATATCAGGGCGAGACCAACTGCGGCAACGCAGATATCTATGACGGTCTTTTCAGACGTTTTGTTGAATATTACAGACAGCGCTGCGGTTATAATATCCCCGTCGTTTCTGTACAGCTGCCAAACTGGACACCCGGCGGTGAGGGCTGGGTAAAGATTCGCCAGAAACAGCTCGAATGCTGTAATATACCCGATACAACTATGGCTGTTACACTTGGTATGGGCGAAAATAACGATCTTCATCCCATAGACAAGGAAAGTGTCGGCGATGCTCTCTGCGATTGCGTGCTTCGACTTATATATGGCAGAGGCGATCCCCGCCCCGTTGATCCCACTGATATCCGCCGCACCTCAGAAGGTATCCTCGTAGCATTCCGTGAGGAAGTCCGCCTGACAGATAAAAATACCAGGTATTTCGAGGTACACACCCCGGACGGCTGGGCACCAGTAAACGTCAGAGAAAGCCGCGGCGGTCTCCTGCTGGATTGCTCCGCCGAGAATGCAGATAAGGTGCGCTATGCATGGCTGCCCGATGCAGACTCCCCTGCAGCAGAAGGCGTAAGCGGAAGACTCGTCCCCACCTTTGAATCTGCTATATAAATGCAAAATATCCCGTCAGCGCAAGGCGGATACTCATACGGAAGTTTATGTTATCTATTTGGGAGATCCCTAAGCGTCAGCTTCGCTGATGCTGAACCCCTTTCCGAAAACTTCTATTTCTTTCGGGCAGGGGGTAGCTATGTTTGCAAACATAGCTACCCCCTGTCTTTTTCTGTCTTTATAAAAAATCTCCCCCCTGCCCAAAAGAGTTAAAAGTCTGTTTGGATCTACAAAGGCAAAGCCTTTGCAGACGGGTTCGGGGGATAACTTTTCTTCAGAAAAGTTTCCCCCGATAAATATTATAAACTTCTATATCGGTACCCGCCTTGCGCTGACGGGATATCTTTACGTCATAAAGCCAGAAAAGCCGAGGACAGACCTCGGCTTTTCTGTAGGGTAAAAATGAAGGATATTTTGCGCATCAATTGCTTGCACACGATCAATGCGTTAAATCTGGAAAGCTTGATTATTCAGCTGCCTTGTCTGCTGAGTCAGTATCGATATTATCGTTAGCTTCCTTCAGCAGATAATCAATGGTAGCCTTGTTTTCTTCAACGTTCTGAGTCCAGGTCTTAGCACCGCCGCCGGTGATAACAGTAGCCTGTTTAACTTCCTCCATACTGTTCTTCAGCTCTTCGGAAACACCGTCCTGGAAATCATACAGAGGATGATCGTTGCAGAGTTTGATAACTTCAGCTCTCATCTCGATCATATCGTCATTCCACTTGTAGTCGTTCTTCAGCTGATTGATACCGATCTCGTTAGCCTTGGACAGAGTGAGCATACGGCAGTTCATGTAAGCTGCAAAGCCCTCAGGGTTGGGAGCGTTCTTGCAAAGCAGATAGCCGTCAACTCTGGATGTTACATAGTAGGTATCACTGTCATCCAATCTGGGCATAGGAACGAACATGATCTCGCCTGCTTCTACGTCACCGAAAGCGGTAACATTCTCAGGTGAATTCTCGATGCCCCACAGACCGCAGGGATAGAACAGTGTCTGGTAAGTACCAACACCAAGACCTGTAGTACCGTCGCCTCTGATAGACCAGTTATTTGAAGCTCTGTCGAAGAATACTTCGTTCTTGCCAAGGTTGTACATCAGTTCCTGTACCTTAGCGACCTTAGGATTATCCATATTATTTACGAGCTTACCGTTTTCAAGACCGATAAGAGGAACACCGCAGGTATCGTTCAGAGCAGCTGCATACCACCAGCCGTCCAGACCGACCTTTTCGTTATCCTGATCAGTAAACTCAGTACACATTTCAGTGAACTTGGACCATGTCCACTCGTCATTCTTATAAAGTTCTGCAGGATCGTCCAGACCGTTATCCTCAATGGTCTTTGTATTGTAGATACATACATACTGAGGATATGACTGTATACCTGCTACATAGTGATCACCCTTGAATACGAATGCATCGCAGGTAGCCTTTGCAGGTGCCCACAGATCGCTGTCCAGTTTTATATACGGATCAATTGGTTCAAACATTCCCTTGATAGCACCCTTGGGGAAGCCGTCCATATCCATAGCGGAGAAGAAGTCAGGGGAATCATTGGACATTACATACTTAGCCAGATCGGTGTAACGATCATCCCATGTTGTCTGTATGTATTTAAATGTACCGTCATAGGTATCTCTGAACATCTGTATATCGGGAGGTACTACCTGACCGTCGCCGGGGTTGATATCCCAGTGAGAAAGGAACTTAACTTCTTTGTTAGCAAGTTCGGTAGTATCGAGTTCCTTAGCAGCATCTTTGATAGCCTGCTTGTCCTCTTCCTTCATCTCAATAGTCGAGGCATCATTCTTATTGCCTTTGTCTTCATCCTTGCTTCCGCATGAAGCAACGCCGAAACACATTGTAACAGCAAACAGACCTGCCAAAATCTTTTTAGTCATTTTCATAAAAAAACCTCCTAATCAGGAATATAGTGCGTCAAAGTAACGGTTATAGTGTTGACGCCTGCCACTTTACTATGCAAGTATTATTTTAACAGTTTGTTCATTCGTTGTCAATTCGCTTTTGTAACATGATTTGGATGCAATTTTCGTTAATTTTGACTAATACCGCTTTATCATCAGCATAAACTTTAAGCAAACTCCCCGATAAATCTCGGTCACACCCGCATTTTGGCAATCTATAACTTTTCGGATAATTACATTATACATTTATCCATAACATATTTCCTATCAATAATTGCGTTTAAACGGTTATTTTTTGCTGTAGATTTTCCATTTAGTGATATCATTTAGCTAATATTCGCTTTTTTTAGGCAAAATTTGCATAAAAAATGGACAAATTAGCAAATTATATTATTGACTTCACGTAATAAACGTGTTATAATTTTAGTAATATAGGACAATATATCCTTATATATGTCTGTACATATGCCAACAATGGGAGATGATAAAGATGATAAACAGCAGAAAAAGCATAGCAATTTTTACCTGCCAGGTCACGACAGGCTACCGTATGCAGTTTTGTGAAACTGTAAATCAGGCTGCTACCGAGTTGGGATACAATGCTGTATTTTATAATTTTCTTGACGTTGTCGGCAACAATCACTCGGATTACGGTGACTACGAATATAAACTTATCGAAGTGATCCCATATAGCAGATTCAGCGGTATAATCATAGATGAGGAGTCTTTCAAGATAAAGACTACCGTTGAAAAACTTGTCACACGGATAAGAGAAAGGGCGACTTGTCCTGTTATCAGTGCTTCAAGCATAATGGATGGGTTTTATAATCTCAGCTTTGATGACGATGCAGGCATAGAACTTATTGTCAGACATATCCATGAGCACCACGGCTGCAAGAGGATCGGCTTCATGTCAGGTCCGCTGAAGCATATGGACGGTGTAAAAAGGTACAATGCTTTCAAAGCAGCCATGACCAAGCTGGGGCTCCCCGAGGAAGGCGCAGGTATATTTGAGGGCGACTTCTGGTTCAACAGAGGCAGGGAGGCTGCCGATTTTTTCATAACCAAATGCAAAGAGATCCCCGAGGCTGTTATATGTGCAAATGACTATATGGCGATGGCGCTTATCAAGGCATTCAAAGACCGAGGTTTCCGTGTGCCCGAAGATATAATAGTCACCGGCTTCGACGGTGTAGAGGAAGGTCAGCTGTATATACCAAGACTTACATCCGTTGACCGCCGACGCGACGATACTGCTATACAGGCTGTTAACATGATAGATAATATCTCACGCGGCGCGAAGTATCCGGGAATCACACTTATAGCGCCAAAGCTGATATGCGGTGATTCCTGCGGCTGTACCAAAGCCGATCCTTCAAAAGAGATCGAAAGGATAAACCTCAACGCCAATCAGGACAGATCTGTGCGCTATTATCTCGGTGATATAATCGGTGCAACGCTTAAAATGAATATCGTTGAGAGTATAGGTGAGCTTGAGCGTTCATTCGCTGATTATGCTGTCAACTTCGGAGGCTACAGAAGCTTCTGTGTTATGACTTATGTTGACGAGAACGGAAAAACATCTCTTGAGAGAGGTATGTCCTCACCCACAAATAAAGTATACCCCGCCATAATCGTTGACAGATTCGGAGATTATAAGGACGTCGAACGCAAGGTGATATCTACCGATGATTTCCTTCCTGCCGAATCCAGCGACGAACCGAGGATAGTTTATATAACAAGTATGCACTGCGGCGACAGATGCTTCGGCTACTGTTCTATATCCATGACAGGCACCAAGACCTTCAATGAATTCTACAATGTATGGATAGCTACAATGGCTGTGGCTATGGAATCCCTGCTGCGCAGCAATAATATCCGCGGACTTATAACAAGTCTGGAGGATACCAGCGTCAGGGACGGTCTTACCGGACTTTATAACCGCCGTGGTTTTGAACTTCGTTCTGCCGAAGCCGCTAAAGGCATGAACGGTACAGGCAAAGCCTGTGCCATGGTAATAGATATGGACGGCTTAAAAAAGATAAATGACCATTACGGTCATGCAGAGGGTGATGAAGCCATTAAATGCCTTGCCGGCATGATCTCCCATGTGCTTTGTGACAAAGCTATCGCAGGCAGAACAGGCGGTGACGAATTCTATGTGTTCGTACCCGATTGTGATGAAGATCTGGTAGCCGAGATAAAAACCAAGCTGCATTCAGCTATTGCTGATAATAACAGCAGATCGGGCAAAGAATATATCCTCGATGCCAGCTTCGGGGCTTATGTCCATGATGCTTCAGTAAAATTCAAAGTCGAAGAACTCATACGCATAGCCGACGCGCGGATGTACGCCGAAAAGCAGAAAAAGCGCACACACCGCACATAATGCGGAACTGATACAGATGTTTATATTATTGATCGGGGGATGACCTTTCTGTAGAAAAGTCATCCCCCGAAGCCGTCCGTATCCAACCGGCCCTCTAACTCTTCCGGAATTAGAGAACGGCTTTTTTCGCACAAAAAAGGCTGTGCATTTCTGCACAGCCCGTAATATCAATGATCATTCATTAATCATCTGTCAGAGAATCCTTGAAGTCCTCTACCTTGTCAGCCAGATCTTCAACTGCTTCCTCAGCCTTTTCAGCCAGATCCTCAGCAGCCTCACCGACCTTGTCAGCCAGATCTACGTCATCAACAGGCTCTTCAACCTTATCAAGATCCTCTTCGGGTGTGGTGTCATCGATGCAGTCATCGAAATCGTCATCAAGATCCTCGTAATCGTAATCTTCAAGCTCCTTGCGCTTCTTATATGCCATAACAGCAGCAGCGCCGCCTGCAACTACGCCGATAGCGAGTAATGCCTTAAAAATATTTCCCATTTTGAACACTCCATTTCTAAAAATTATCTCTCTAAATCAAAGTTCAGATTATTCATAGTATACCACACATTGTAAAAAAAATCAAGCGTGCAAGCTAACTCCTTGCACATTTCGTCATTTTGTGCAAATTTGGAAGACCGTTTTTTACATCACATTTGCACGTTAATGCCCTGTTATCTGATTTATCGGGTGTGCAGCGTAAGTGCCTCGAGGTCTTCCCTGCTTCCGCTGAATACGTTCATATCAATGAATTCCTCTTCACCGTCATAGCCGTCAAACTTCTCATGGTCACTGTACTGCCAGAAAGTCCAGTCATTGTTCAGCGGTCTGAAAAATACGTTGCGCTCCCACAGCATACAGCCATCAAATGCCTCTTTGTAGCGCTTGCGTGTTTTCATGGTGGTGTATATTATCGGCTTCGCACCATACCTTTCCTCCACCGCGGATATCATCGCCTTTATCTCAGGCACCGCTTCCTCCGCAGGTTTCGGATCTTCGGTATATTTCCCGTAAAGCTCAACATCTATAACAGGCGGCAGCATACCGTCGGTCTGACCCGTACTTTCGAGCGCACCGATGAAATTGTCTGCCTGAGTGCTGCCTGTGCTGTCAAAGCTGAAAAAGTGATACGCCCCCGTCACCAGTCCTGCTTCCTTCGCCCCCGTGAAATTGTCCATGAACATATCGTCCGTTGAACTGCTGCCCTCTGTTGCCTTGACAAATACAAAATCCATGTGCTTTGAAAGTTCAGCCCAGTCCGTCTGCCCCTGATAGGACGATATATCCGCACCCTTTATACCATCGGGATGATTGAGGCTTATCACCCTGAACCACAATAGCGCCGCAAAAGCAGCCGCAGCTGCCGCCATGATCAGAAACACTATACCGTATCGTTTTTTTCTGCTCAAATATTATCCCTCCATGTAAAATGCGAACCTCGTCATTCTTTCAGACTTTTTCGCACAACAGTGCCAGTATAACACGGACGGGACTATTTGTCAAGCCGCTCTGCGCTTTCCCGCGCTCTTTGTCATTCTCAGACTTCCGCGCGCTCTGCGTGCCTTTCTTTCCGCATCACGTTCATCAAGCTCTCTGAGTCTTTCTGCCGCAGAGCTCCTTCTGTCATCTATACGCGCCAATTCAACAGCCACAAGCGCACACATTATCATAATGCAGATCACTAATGTACGCGCAGGCGATACCGTTGCCGCCCATACCAGCCCGGCTGCTCCCAGCAGACCCTTTATCACCCCCTTGTACCAGCCCTCTCCCGATGAAGATTCGTTTATTACCAGTAATATCAGTATGCCTACAAGTACCATTTTTTTCTTACTTCCTTTCCACGCCGTTTTCCCTTTGGCGTGAATTTATTATAGCACATACTTTCTCATTTGTGGTAACTTTTTTTGTACAGATACTTATTTTGACATTCAGGGCGTTTTTTTGTACGCAAAAAGGGCACAGCCAAAGGAAGATACCCATATAGAAATTTTGCCCCGAAGCACTTCAAAGTGCTTCGGGGCATTGTATTTTATACAACTGCTAAGATAAACCAGTATTTAACCAATCAAGTATTTTATAATAGATGTTTGCCCATTCAGGTAATTCATTCTCTGTAAATACATGGATTACACTCTCAATTTGTTTTGTTAATTCCTTTTTTGTTATGTGCTTAAAATAACTTTCATCCTTAAAATACTCATCTTCACACCATTGATATTCTTCATACGGTAAGCTGTTGTTATCTATGCCCCATTCATATACTTCACAAGGTCCGAATGATAGCCTCTTAATCAGAACAATATGTCCATCCGAGTCAGCATTCGTATTAGGCATTAAATATGACCAGCTTCCAACAAAAACACTTTTTGAGGGCATTATGATTCCTCCGAAAATTCCGATTTGGTTTATGTTAGTAAAAATTATATCACAACATCGAAGTGCTGTCAATAAAGACGCCATAGTACTTCCGACTGAACATCGGAAATACTATGGCGAAAAAGCTTCTTTATGAGTATCGTTCTAAAGCCATACCCCTGCGTTTTATTCAGATATTTCCCGTAAGGCTCATGACCACAGCTATCGCAGCCAGAGGAGCCGTTTCGCAGCGCATTATCCTGGGTCCCATACCGATGACCTTCGCACCCTCCGCGCGGCATTTATCGACTTCCGCTTCATCGAATCCGCCTTCGCTGCCGATGAATATACCTATGTCACTGCACTCCCGTCCGACAGTTTCCGATAAAGGCGCACCGCCCTTTTCATAGCATATCAGTCCCAGCTCATGTTCTCCAAGACGTTTCGCGCATTCCTCCGCAGATATGATATCTCCCACCGTAGGTACTATACTGCGGCCGCACTGTTTGGCAGCTTCAAGGGCTATCTTGTTAAGCCGCTCACGCTTTTTGCGGTAGCTTTTTTCATCGGGACGCGATACGCACCTTGAAGTCAGCACAGGCACTATCTCCGCCGCACCAAGTTCTACCGCCTTCTGCACTATCAGCTCCAGTTTGTCCGATTTAGGCACAGCCTGATAAAGTGTCACCCTCACCGTAGGCTCACCGCTACCCTCGCTGACACTCAGCACCGTAAGCCCGCACTGTTCGTCCGATACTGAATCAAGCCTGCAGGTATAGTCCTTTCCCTCACAGCAGACCGTCAGCTCGTCACCCAGCCTCATACGCAGGCTTCGCCCGATATGCACCGCATCAGCGCCGCGCACCACCGCACTGTCACCATTGATATCCTCTTTGTTAACAAAAAATCTTGGCATGATATATACCTCCGCTGACATTATAATTGATGATCATATGGTCATCCTGCTGATGCACCACACTATACAGCATTCTTACAGGATACATCTCACTGATCATACCCCGAAATAACTGTATATCGGCATAGCAACTGGATAACTGTATATTTTTATTATCTTTCATGCTTATCACAAACCGTCTTCACAATATTAACACATTCTTAAAGTATATTATAACTGTCGGAAGGATCCGACGGCTTATGTTTCGGTATGTTGGCTTTTACCCCAAGCCTGCATATATACATAGTTGGCAGAGAGATCTGCCGGCTTCTCCCCTATAATTTTTTTATTTGTTTTCACCCACAGCTAAAGTGGGTGTTTTTCTTTTGCCTTTAAGGCACACAGATAAGCTCCGTCTCCCATGCGGGATAATAGCTTTCCTGCCGCATATAGAACGAGTATCCGCCGTATATGTCATTCACCGCAAGAGGTATGTCGATATAGTCGTAACAGCGGTGATACAGCGCACAGCACAGCTTCGGATGATATTTTGCGATGGTCTTCTCCGAACCCTTCAGCGCAGGGATATCAGCCCCCTCAACATCGTACTTGATGTAGGTACATTCCCTACCGTTCAGCACGCTGTCAAGGCTTCTCGCCATGATAAGTCCTCTGCCCTCACCGTCAAGCCTGGCCTGCCTGCCCGAACCTCCGTCGAATCCCATGACCGTATCATGTGACCACGCCGCCGCGTTTATAAGCTCTATCTCATCTATATCGTTACAGTTTTTTACACACTTCTGAAAGTTGCGCTTCTCGGGTTCGAGGGCGTATATTTTTTTGCATCCGCCCGTTGCCCTGACGGTCTGCAGGACGGTATCACCGTTATAAGCCCCGAGATCGCAGTATATCTCCCCTTTTTTCAGCCCCAGCAGAGGCGAGGGTTTGGTGCCGTCAGAAAATACCTCTTTCAGATATCCCAGCCTGCCTGTTATCTTGTAAGCCGTCAGCCCCAGGAACACCTGCCTTGACTCCTCATCCGCCAGCATACCGTACACCTTTTCTGCCCGTTTGATATCCGCAATAAATTCAGCCTTATCAAAAGCCCTGTCCCCTGCCACGGGAACATCGGGCGCATACAGCGGATGCCTTTTTGCGATATCGTCTATCCTCTCCATTATATCGGGCAGACAGGTACCGAAAGCCAGCAGTACCGTAAACTCCCCGACTTCGGCTTCAACCTGCGAAAGCTTCTTCACCTCATATCCCATGAAGCTCTGCCCTCTTACAAAATCATCGCTGGCAAATACTCCATTCACTCCGATGCCTCTGTCTGCACACCACTTCAGCACCTTTTCGCCGCCGTTGCCCATACCATATATATATATAGGCAGACCGCTCCGCTTTATTTCCGCAGCACATTCAGGAAGTGCCGCAAGCTCCTCAAAGTTCATTTCCAAACCTCACAAAAAAGGCGCAGAACACATCTGCGCCTATGATTTTTTATGTTTATTCATCACCATCGGGTATGCCGTCATCGTCATGATCGTACCCGCTGTAAAGGTCCCTTCCTCTTGTACGGTACCTGTCACGGTTCATATCGATGTACTGATCAAGCAGCTTCATTACCTCACGAGGCTTCTTTACAGACTTTATCTCCTTGATGGGAGTATCCACATCACGCACATTCATAACGATAGTGCCGCAGCCTACCATCCTGTTGCCCATGGTGAGCACCAGCTTTTTATCAAGCACTCTGTAAAGTTCCAGTTCATCCTCCTGAACGCTGAAAATACCCGTTCTGGTGATGAACTTGCTCTCTGTCAGGTAATATCTGGTAAAAGACCACGGAAGCCCGAGAAATGTACGCTTCTTATCTGTCCATACATAATCAAAAACGTCTTTTTTCATAAGGACGCACCTCACTCATTAACATTATATTTACAATATACCACATTTATATACTTTTGTCAATATATAAACGCCTTTCTATCCCTGTGATACTTCATCATATATCACCCAGTGCACCGCATCGGGAGCAACATCGGAAAGATATTCCCCGGGAACAGTGCAGGTAAGCTGCCATTTTGACACACCGCTCATATTCCCCGAGCAATCTCGCTGTATATATATGGTCAGTTTTTTATCCGTTACTACCGCTCTCAGGAATCTGTACTTTGCATCTCCAACCGAACGGTCAGCGTACAGGAATACTACATTTGTGTTGAAGCCGCCATCATCATCTAATTTTCTCATGGCCTTTTTCAGGCTGTCAAGTCCCAGAGTCTTGTGGTACATATCATAGTAATCCTCAAAATCTCCGTAGGATGAAAAATATTTCTGATACGGAAAAGTTGCCGCAGCCTTTGATGACACCCTGTAATCGGAATATTCAACAGGTACATTCACTGACCCGTCACCGCCCGAAGAAGGCACCTTGTTCAGGAGTATATCGCTCATATAATATTCCAGCTGCTTCTCCTCTTCATTGTATATACTGTATACCTCCACAGGGCTGACAAGCCTTTCACCGTATTCGACCCCGTCATCTTTCTTTTCCTTTATTCGTACAAGCGCTGTACTGCCTGTGCCGCTTTCGGAGATATGCATCACTTTATCCTCGCTGCATACCGTTACCGAAGCTGTGCTTTCCGCGATTATGTCAACAAGGAAATTCTGCCATATACCGCTGTCACTGCAGCCCATAAAAACACAGTTGTTCTCCGCTGCGGTGCCGGGAGTGACCTTTTCGCCCTGCCAGTTCAGAAAGAAGCTTTCATTATCATCCTGCTGCACATTCGCAGCACTGTTTACTCCGTCGGTATCCTTGCCGTAATGACCTGAAAAAGCACAGCCCGAAAAAAATATCGCAGCCGAAAGCACAGCTGCCATCGGAAAAATTCTGATATCCAAGCTCACCCCTCCCTGCGACATTATATACTTTTTTTATTATACCACATCAGAGTTTTTTTGTTAATACGTGATTATAATCAAATCTTCCCCGATCATTTTGGGCATTCTGACTTATGGTCAGCATCAATAAAAAACACTTTCCTATTTTTTTCAAAAAAAGTATTGACAAATGAAAAAAAATATGCTAAAATAATTAAGTCGCTGAGAGATGTGACTGTTTGGACAGGTGTCCGAGTGGTTTAAGGAGCCGGTCTTGAAAACCGGTGATACGGCAACGTACCGTGGGTTCGAATCCCACCCTGTCCGCCACTTTTTTTCAAGGCATATATCCTTTGAGGATTATGCCGGAATACTTATGCGGATTTACCCAAGTGGTGAAGGGGCTCCCCTGCTAAGGGAGTAGGTCTCGAAAGGGGCGCGAGGGTTCAAATCCCTCAATCCGCGTATGACCTCCGTAAGCTTAGGCTTACGGAGGTTTTTGTTATATTCTACACTCTTTGCACAATACACACCCTTCAAATTTGTTGAAAGCGTCCTGTTGACAAAAGCGGTATATCGTGCTATAATGATAACAACAAAAAGATAATAACTATTAGTTACTATGAATCGAAAGGACGGTATCATTATGAAGATCTTAGTTGCCATTGACCTGCAGAAAGACTTTACAAACGGCGTTCTCGGGAATGCCGAGTGCGATGCGGCTGCCGATAAGGCAGCAAAAAGGATAGCTGCCTTCCGCAAGGAACAGCCCGATGTCCCCGTCGTGTTCACGCTTGATACTCACACCGAGGATTATATGAATACTCAGGAGGGAAAAAACTTACCTGTTGTACACTGTATCCGCGGCACCGATGGCTGGAAGCTTGACCCCCGTATCGAAGCTGTAAGAAAGGACAATGATATCCTAGTGGAAAAGCCTGCCTTCGGTTCTGCCGAACTTCCCGAAGTGCTGAAAAATCTGGCTGACGGAAAAGATATCGAGCAGATAGAATTCATCGGCGTATGCACCGATATCTGCGTCATCTCCAATGCTATGATAGTCAAGGCAGCCTTCCCCGAGGTACCCATAGTTATAACCGAGGAATGCTGCGCAGGTGTAACTCCCGAAAGCCACGAGAATGCACTCAGCGCTATGGCTGTATGCCAGATGAAGATAGAAAGGAATGATACCTGATGCTCAGATACCGTATAGATGACGGAGAGTATATGGTGCCGAATATCGAAAACTACCCCGACGGCACCATGAAGATAGACCTTTCCAACGCTGATGTATGCAGTCGTGTGGACATAAGCTGGCACTATGAAAATGAACTTGAACAGATGCAGCTGTACTATATGGTAAGCAACCTTAAAGAGCGTTTCCCGAAAGCAGTATTCACGCTGTTCATGCCCTATCTGCCAAACGCACGCATGGACAGGGTACACGCTGATACCGAAGTCTTCACACTGAAATATTTCTGCCGTTTCCTAAATTCCATGGGCTTTGATAAGGTAACTGTACTTGATGTTCATTCCGGTGTGGGTGCGGCACTTATCGACAGGGTGGTGAACCTCTCCCCGAAGGAGTATATACTGAAAGCCATGGAAATGGCAGGATTCAGCTTTGAAGATGACTGCCTGTTCTTCCCCGATGAGGGTTCCATGAAAAGGTATTCCTCTATGTTCGATGCCAGACACGTCAGCTTCGGCATAAAAAAGCGTGACTGGTCAACAGGTAAGATACTCGGTCTTGAAGTCGAAGGCGACTCCCCTGCAGGCAAAAATATATTCATAATAGATGATATATGTGCTTACGGCGGAACTGTCTACTACTCCGCACAGAAGCTGAAAGAGCTGGGCTGTAAGGATATAAATGTATTTTTCAGCCACTGTGAAGATTCAATAGCAAAGGGCAAGCTGTTTGAATGCGGCATGATAAAGAATATCTATACCACAGATTCTATATGCACCCTGCCCGATAACGATATACTCAAAAAAATCAGTCTTGACTGAACTGAAAGAAGGATCACTATGAAAGGTATAAACGCAGCACTGATGTGCGATTTCTATAAGATAGTCCACAGGGATATGATAAATCAGAAGATGACAAAGTCCATGTCTTACTACACCCCCCGTATGAGCCGTGTAAAGCGCTGGGATAAGGTGGTAATGTTCGGTCTTCAGATGTTCTGCAAAACATGGCTCATCGACTACTTCAACGAGAATTTCTTTGAAGTCCCCGAGGATGAGATAGTTGCCGATTATCAGCGCGTACTGGATAATTCCTTCGGTAAGGGCATATACAATACATCTTCTATCCGCGAACTTCACAGACTGGGATATCTCCCACTGGAGATAATCGCACTCCCCGAGGGCACTCTCGTACCGATACACGTCCCCATGTTCGGCATAACCAATACCCACCCCGATTTCGCATGGCTTCCGCAGGCACTTGAAAGCCTTATCTCTGCTGAAATGTGGTATCCGCAGATAACTGCTGCCGTGGGCAAGACCTACCGCGATATCGTTGACAAGTACTACGCACTCACCTGCGAGGACGATATCCCGCGTGCCAAGGCACTGGGTTCTTTCGATTTCCGCGGTGACCAGGGACTTGATGCCGCGCTTAAAGCTGCCGCAGGCTGGTGTATGTCTTTCGTGAATACCGCTACCGTACCTGCTATCCCCTACCTCGAAAAGATGTTCGGCGCAGACTGCACAAAAGAACCTGTAGCATACGGCGCTGTCAGCACAGAGCACTTTGTTATGTGCTCAAACTTCGCAGTTGACGGCGACGAGGAGACCTTCCTCAGAAAAATGCTTACAGAGCTCTACCCAAACACCAGCTTCTCCGCCGTTCTCGATTCCTATGACTACTGGAACGTCATCGATAACATACTGCCAAAACTCCACAATGAGATAATGGCGCACAACGGCTGTATGCTGATGAGAGGCGATTCGGGAGACTGCGTTGAGGTAGTTACAAAAACAGTCTTCAAGCTGTGGGAACAGTTCGGCGGAACAGTCAACAGCAAGGGCTACAAGGTGCTTGACCCTCACGTAAAGGCGATATACGGTGACAGCATAACTGTACAGCGCTGCGAGCAGATATACGAGATACTCATGCAGAACGGCTTTGCCTGCTCAAACGTTGCCCTCGGTGTAGGCTCCTTCTCTATGCACTGTATCGAGGAGACCGAGGATATCACCGTCACAGCCGATGACGGTCAGAAGTTCACAGGCAGACACACAGTCCTCAAGCCCTTCACCCGTGATACCTTCTCCAGCTGCATAAAAGCCTGCTATGCCGAGATAGACGGCAAGGAGTATCCCATATTCAAAGACCCTAAGGAGGGCGGTTTCAAAAAGAGCCAGAAAGGTCTGTGCTATGTTTACCGCGATGACAACGGTGAACTCGCCTACAAAGACGGCTATGTAGGCAGCACTATCCCCGGAGGGAACCTGCTTGAAACTGTATTCAAAGACGGCAGACTTGTCAGGGAGTATACCCTCAGTGATATCAGGAACAGACTTAACAACAACGCATTCTGAAATATAAGGGAGCAGCTGCGTCATCAAACGCAGCTGCTCCCTTTTTTCATAGCTGTCATCGTTCAGTCATTTACATAGACCCTTCAAGATTCGCCATCATGGCAGCCCTTATCTCCTCAGCAGGAGAAAGTGGTATGATATTGTCCTCCGTCACAAGCACACACTCATCAAGGGTGTCAAGGATATCCGCCTTGATATCAGCTATACACTTAACATCCGTCAGTACAGCACCGCATTCAAAGTCGCGGTAAAAGCTGCGGCTGTTGAGATTTATGCTGCCCACCGTAGCAACGCGGTCATCACTGACAAACACCTTTGAATGTATGAATCCGGGAGTATACCTGTACAGCTTCACCCCCGAAAGCACCAGCCTTTCATAATGGGTACGCGCCAGTATCTCCATGTACAGCTTATCGGGTATCCCGGGTACTATCAGTATCACCTCAACACCCCGTTCAGCTGCCGAACATATAGCATCCTCCACCTCATCATCTATGTTCAGGTACGGTGCGGTTATGTACAGATAGTCCTCCGCACCGTTCATTATCTCAAGGTATATGTCCCGCGCCGCATCCTCATTGTCAAAGGGGGATTCCCCGTAGGGCATAACATAGCCCTCCGCCGCTGCAGGCTCTGTCTTATCGAGATATTCACCGCATACATCAAGTTCAGCCCCACGGTCCCACTGCTCAAAGAAAAGCTCCGTACAGCTTCTCACAGCATCGCCGCGCATCTGTATCGCCGCATCCTTCCACCGTCCGTATGGCGATGTCACATTAATGTACTCGTCCGAGATATTCACTCCGCCCATGAATGCTGTCTTTCCGTCTATAACAGTAAGCTTGCGGTGATCGCGCTCATTTATGCTCACACGGTCAGGCTCGCGGTAAAGGCGGCAGTCTATACCATACGACCGCATTTCCTCGCAGAACGCATCGTTCTGCTGTAAGCCGTCGCATATCATCCTTACCTCAACTCCTGCATCCATGCGTTCGCAAAGCACATCGAGTATACCATCCAGCATCTCACCGTCCTTCACGATGAAGTACTCCATAAATATGAAGTCCTCCGCCGCGGCAAGCTCCCTGATAAGCGCCTCATAGAACCGCTCCCCCGTCGGATAATAGCTGACCTCGGTATTGGTATAAACAGGATAGCGACTGTCGGTCAGAAGGTAGAATCTCTCACCTGCCTTTTCCAGTATCTCCTGTTCCTGCGTCAGATGTCTCGGCATATCCGCTCTGACGGATACCTCATTTGTCACGGTCACAGCCGAGCTTTCATCCCTCACCGATGATATCTCGCCGCCAGAAGATATCTCCTCTTTTATACTGCTTTTACGGACCGTTCCGCAGGCGCACAGCGCTGCCGCCGCTGTTATCACTGCCGCCATTCTCTTTTTCATATCCTGACACCTCCTCCGCCCGATCATTCTCCGCTTTGTTCCTCACCCTTGTACGGTACTCAGTAGGTCTTTCTCCCGTCACCTTTCTAAACTGTCTTACAAAATGTATATCCGATGTATACCCGCACATCTGCGCTATCCTGCTCACACTGTGTTCCGTGGATGCAAGCAGATACCCCGCCCTTTCGGTACGCGCATTTATAACATCGTTCATGGGAGTTACCCCGAAAAGCTTTTTATAGCTGTGCTGAAAGGATGAACGGCTCATGTTCATTTCATGGGCAAGCCCCTCGATAGTCCAGCTGTATGCAGGGTCATTGTATATTTTCGCCCTTACCACCGACATCTTCTCATAGCTGCTGCCCATACCCTTATCAGCCGTCCTGTGAAGCTTCTCGCTCAGCTTCATAAAAAACAGCTTCACAAGCAGGTCGCAGGTATCTGTACAGTAAAGTCCCCCGGAATAATGCTCGTGGCACATCATGCTGACAAATACCGTCAGCTCCGAAAGGCTGCCAAGCTTTACAGGCGTATCAAATGGTATGTCCAGTTCTCTCAGCAGCTGCTCATCCTCAGTATTTTCAGGCATAAAATGGAACCAGTCATTCCCGAACACTCCGCCGTCCGAACGGTAGTACTGAGGAGTTCCCCTGCTGTACAGCATTACGGTGCCCGCCTCTGTACCGATCTCGCCCTTATCTGTCACAAACACCGCAGGAGTTTTGACCAGCAGCATCAGCCAGTCCCCCGAACCCTCAGGTCGTTCTATCGAAAAATCCGCATCGTGCCGATGATCGCAGCCAACATTTATTATGCGCACAGTCACCCCTCCCCCTTTTTAAACATATTAACATATCGTGCAAATTAAGTCAAGACGTATTTTCTGTAAACTTTCTGCATTTGCATTATATGTTAGTTTAATTGCATTATATGATATTGCACCAAATTCTCAAATGGGTTAAAATGTTTATAAAGACAAACACGTATACCGACGAACTACCGAGGTGACAGCTATGAACAAAAAGAATATCATCACACTTATTTCCGCACTAGCTGTATGTTCCGCAGTACTTTCCTCCTGCGGACTGGGAAACAGCAGTTCATCTTCCAAAGCCGAAAAAGCAGCATCTTCCGCTGCAGAAGAAAGTTCAGAAAATAATACCGGCAACAATGATGATACCACCGTCCCGACAGATCTTGCACGCAGCGGTGAGGTCAGGGATATATCCGCCATGGAGCTTGTGGGCGAAATGAAAACAGGCTGGAATCTGGGAAACTCCCTTGATGCCACAGGCGGCTCAGGTGTGGAGTCCGAGGTCAGCTGGGGCAATCCAAAAACCACTCAGGAAATGATAGATGCAGTATACAACAAGGGCTTCGATGTTATACGTATGCCCGTTACCTGGGGCAACCACGTAGGTGAGGCTCCCGACTACAAGATAGACGAAGCATGGCTGGATCGTGTGCAGGAGGTAGTTAACTACGCCTATGACGACGGCGCTTTCGTTATAATCAACTCCCACCATGAGGAGGACTGGCGCATACCCGATAACGAGCATATCGACGCTGTCGATGAAAAGACCGCAGCCATCTGGAACCAGATGGCTGACGCCTTCAGG
>ODAI014739203.1_pt1 | contig 40830 bp, 29 predicted proteins | sample 1539321 | NCBI WGS metagenome assembly ODAI01 (sample SAMN02144231, study PRJEB22623) | gut metagenome | biome: sheep rumen | host: Ovis aries | place: New Zealand
CACAAAATCTTTCATTACAAATTCTGCCATGGGGCTTCTGCAAATATTTCCGTGGCAGACAAATAATATACGTATCATAAAAAAAGCTCCTTCAATTATTAGAAATGCAAAAATAGCTTCCGGTCGCAAAGCGTGGTTCAAAACCTAGGGAGCAACGGCTTTAGCCGATAAAATGCTCCAGTGGAGCATTTTAAGCGAGTCTCCGAGCAGCTATGCTGCGATGGCGCGATATCGCAGCTAGAACTCGCCTGTCATAATTGTCGTACGCCATCTTCCGAATTTATAGCGCCACACACAGACAATTGCCGTTACGGTCCAGGTGAAGGAATTTGTGAGCCAGACGCCCCAGTAACCGATTGGGAAGGTATGTCCGAACAGGGTAATGCTTGCAATACTTGCAAGGGCGTGGGCAAATACAATTCGGCAGGCAACTTCGACCAGGCCGTTCATCATTGCAAAATTTGCATCACCGCAGCCGTTGAGGCTGGCACGAGGAATGTAAATCATACCAAGTGGAAAATAGAAAAAGCAGGTCAGCTTAAGGGCAACATAGCCCATTTCTATAACTTCCCTATCCTTTACAAAAAAGGCAATCATAGTGCGGCCAAAAACAAAGACTACAGGAACCAGCAGGATACTGAAAAGGGCAACCAGAAAAATTCCCCGGTGCATACCCTTGCGGACCCGGTCAATATTCTGAGCCCCGTAATTCTGTCCTGCATAGGTTGTTATAGCAGTAGCAAGTGACTGAAAAGGCATATGAATCAGCTGTTCAAGACGGCTTGCTACAGTAAAGGTTGCCATTACAATTTCACCGAATGAGTTTACAACTCCCTGCAGCATAATGCAGGAAATTGCAATTAATGAACTTTGAAGGGCAACAGGAATACCGATTCTAAAGGATCTTGCAACAATGGTAGTGTCAGGTTTTAAATCACAAATAGAAAAGCGGAAATAAGGAACCTTTGCAAAGGCATAAATAAGGCAGGCAACCGCACTGACAGCCTGGGAAATTACTGTAGCAAGGGCAACTCCCAGAACCGCCCAGCCAAAATAAACTACAAAAAGCAGATCCAGAACAACGTTTACAAGGCTTGCAAGAATCAGAAAGTAAAGAGGTGTTTTTGAGTCACCCAGTGCCCTTAATATAGAAGAAATACCGTTATAAAAGGCAATAAAGATGATTCCAAAAGTTGTAAGGCGAAGATATAGGGCCGCATCAGGAAGAATAGATTCCGGACAGGAAATAAAACGCAGAATTACCCTGCACAAAGAAACCCCGATAACCGTTACCGCAAACGATGATACTGTAAGAATAAAAAAGGAATTTGCGATTGTGGCACGCAGAGCCTTCTCATTTTTTGCACCAAAATACTGTGATACAAGGATTCCAATACCTGTTGCAAGACCACCTGCCAGTGAAAAAAATAAAAATCCAAATGATCCGCAGGTTCCTACCGCCGCAAGAGCCGCAGGTCCAACAAAGTTTCCGACAATAACAGAATCCACCATATTATAAAACTGCTGGAAAACGTTCCCAATCAAAAGCGGCCAGGTAAAAGCCAGCAGATGCTTAAGTGGGGAACCACTTGTCATATCGACTATCTTTGATTTCATAAGAATTAATGTAATTTGAAAGGATTCAAAAGGCAAGAAAAAAAAAGAGGGATAACAATTATTTTTGTTATCCCTCTTTTTTGGAAATTAGAAGTCAGCCAATTTTGGTGCACGTGGGTAAGGGATAACATCACGGATGTTCTCCATACCTGTTACGTAGCGGATAAGGCGTTCAAAGCCAAGACCGAATCCTGAGTGAGGAACTGTTCCGAACTTGCGCAAATCCAGATACCAGTTGTAAATGCTCTTATCCATACCGCGGCGTTCAATTTCTGCGCAGAGCTTTTCATAAGACTCTTCACGCTCTGAACCACCAATCAATTCACCAATACCAGGAACCAGAACGTCTACTGCCTTTACAGTTTTTCCGTCATCATTCTGCTTCATGTAGAAGGATTTGATTTCTTTCGGGTAGTTATAAACCATTACAGGGCAGCCGAAAATCTTTTCTGTAAGATAGCGTTCGTGCTCTGTTGCAATATCACAGCCCCAGTAAGGCTTGAACTCAAACTTAGCACCGTTAGCGGCTGCTTCTTCCAGCTTTGCAATTGCGTCAGTGTAGCTGATGCGGACAAATTTTGCATTTGCAACCTTTGTAAGGCTTTCAATAAGACCAGGCTGAATGCGCTTGTCAAAGAATTCAAGGTCTGAACGGCATTTTGTCAAAGCCCAGTTCAAAAGATATTTTACAAAGTCTTCCTGAATATCCATGTCGTCATCAAGATCATAGAAGGCCATTTCAGGTTCAATCATCCAGAACTCAGCAAGGTGGCGTGGAGTATTTGAGTTTTCCGCACGGAAAGTTGGTCCGAATGTATAAACGCGGCTCAAAGCGGTTGCCATTGTTTCTGCTTCAAGTTGACCAGAAACTGTAAGGGAAGCCTTTTTACCAAAGAAGTCCTTAGAGTAGTCAACGATTTTGTGGGCATCTTCAATCTTCATTCCGCCCTGACCTGCTTTTACACCAAGCTCAGCGATTTTTTCCATGCTCAAAGTTGTAACCTGGAACATTTCTCCGGCACCTTCACAGTCAGAACAGGTGATTTCCGGTGCATTGATGTAAACAAAGCCTCTTTCCTGGAAGAAGGAATGAACGGCAAATGCCATCTGGTTACGAACTCGGAAAACAGCGCCGAATGTATTTGTTCTGGCACGAAGATGAGCGTTATCGCGAAGATATTCCATACTCATCTTGTTTTTCTGCAAAGGATATTCCTCTGGATTACAGGTTCCGATGCAGGTAAGGTCTTCAAGAGTAACCTCAACAGCCTGTCCGCTTGCAGGAGAAGGAATCAGAATACCTTCAGCGCGGATAGAAGCACCTGTATTGAGTTTTTTAAGTTCATTTTCAATATTATTTACATTAGCATTATTTGAAGGAGCATTGCGGTCAAAAGTAAGCTGAATATTTGCAAAGCAGCTTCCATCATTAACCTGAATAAAAACAAGATTTTTAGAGTCGCGAACAGTGCGAACCCAGCCCGAAACAGTAACTTTACGACCGTCCGGCGAAGATGTAAGTAAATCTTTGATAAGTGTTGGTACCATATGTGTACGTCCTCTATAATAAAATATAGAAGATATTTTAATGATTTGAGCGTTTTTTTACAATTACAATGCATTCATAATAAAACAGTAGCAATCTGATAAAAAAAATGTTTTAATGTTAACAGATGAAGAAAAATCCCTTTAATCTTTCTGAAAAGATCCTTCATTTTTCTCAATTTCTCTACCTGACCCTCTCCAATTTTGCCGCCAATAATCTCTGGGAAAGTGCAGCAGCCTGCTCTTTCGGATTTGTATTTTCCTTCGTCCCTGTTTCGCTGATTATCCTTACCCTTCTTACAAGCATAATCCGCATTTTCCCCGAAATTGAAAACTACATAATAAACTACACAGCCCAGTTCTATTCAGTAATTGACGTTGAACTTGCCATTTCAAACATCACAAAAATCCAGTACATCCATTTTTTTGATATTTTTCTGGCTCTCTGGGTAGTCTGGATGGCAAGAAAGCTTTTTGCTTCAATTATTTCTGCCATGAACAGAATTTTCCGTTCAATCTCCCACCGGAAAACTACAATCAATCAGCTTGTCAGCTTTATTTCGGAATTCGTACTTGTAATCATAATTGCTGTTGTAATTCTTTCTGCATTCCTGATGAATAAGATTCTTGAATTTTCTTTTTTTGATACGATGAGAGAAATTTTTCCACGACTCTTCAGCCAGAGCTCAAATCTCTTCTTCTCGGCAGTCGTTTACATCATGCTTTTTACCCTGACCCTTTACTACTTCCGTGTCGGTTCGGGAACAAAGCCAGCCTATAGAATCTGCATTTTTTATTCTATATTAAATACACTCGCTACCCTCATTTTGTCCCAGCTTTTGAACGGATTTCTGAACGTCTCAAATTACAATATCATCTACGGCACAATCAGCACCCTTATCATTCTTATGCTCAAGGTTTATTTCTTCTTTGTAATTTTTCTTTTTACAGCCCAGATGATTTACGTCTCCCAGTTTTTCAATACCCTGATTTTAAATGAACTTTACCTGCTGCCGGATTTATTTGAAAACCGCTTTTTCAAAAAAGTCCGCCGGGTTCTTTTTATCAATCCTGTCAGTAACGAAGCTTATAAAAACACAATTTATTTTGAGGGTGGCCAGATTATCTACGATGAAAATGATATGAGTGACTGCGTTTATTTTATCTGCCAGGGCTTCGTTACAATCATAAACGAAAACGGGAAGAGTGTAAGGCTGATAAATCAGGGAAGCTTTATCGGCGAAACAAATTGTATTTTAGGAAAGACCCGGGGAGCAAGGGCAATTGCGCAGACTCAGTGTAAGCTGATTAAAGTGATGAGAAAGGATTTTCTTAAAATTTTAAATACGAATACAAAGGCTGCAAAAAAAGCGATGAAAAAGATTACTAAAGAAGTGTAAATGCGCAAAAATATCTTCCGGTCGCATAGCGTGGTTCAAAACCGCGCGATATCGCGCTACACGCTGATTGTTGCAAAGGAACTATAGACTTGACCGCTCTCGCGGTCACAACAATCAGAGTGTTTTTGCCCCACACTCTGCTCCCTCGCGATATTTTTGCTGGCCTTCCAGTCACATGAACTTCTTACATCAAATTTTAATTCACCTTCGTCACATGCAAGACGCCAGGCGTGCAGGTAAATGCGGTCGGCGGGAGGGCCGCCGTAGAGCTGATCACCCAGTAAGGGCATTCCGGCATCTGAAAGGTGAACGCGTATCTGGTGGGTGCGGCCGGTAAACAAATTACATTCTACAAGAAAATAAGATTTTCCCCGGTAAGTATATTCGCCGCAGATTTTAAAGTCAGTTTTTGAATATAAAGCTCCTTCCTCTACGCTGCTTCTGCCCCACTTTGCGGCTTCCGATTTTTTTGATACCCGGTTCATAAACATTTCTACGGTGAAGGAGTCGCCCAAATTTCTGACAGGATAACGCCCCCTGCCAGTCTCAGGCTTCTGGCAGACCGCAAGATATGTTTTTGTAAAGTTATGGCTTTCAAACATATCGTGAACAGCCTTGTTAGCGCTTCTGTTTTTAGTAAACAAAATCACGCCGCTTGTTTCGCGGTCAAGGCGGTGCATAATGCCCGCGTAAGGCGGATTACGCAGCCCTGGATTTCTCTTCCATAAATAATCAACTAATGCATCGTGAAGATTTTTTCTGTTACCAGTAATTGTCTGTTCGACAGGCAGAAAGGCAGGTTTATTTACAAAAATAAGATTTTCGTCTTCGAAGAGCACATCAGAATCAGTCATGACAAAATCAATGTCATCGGGCTGCTTTTCATAAAAAAATTTTTCGCTTTCAAAGTTGACGGTAATTTTTGTAAGCCCGCGGATTTCAAAGGCGGGACGGCGACATTCCCGGCCGTTTACAAAAACACTGCCGCTCAAAATAAGCCGGCGGATTTTTGAATTGGAAAGCTGGCCGGAAAAGCTGGTCTGCAGACACGCAGGCAGTTCCCTCCGCAAAAAATTATCGAGTCGTTCTTTTATACTGGTGGAAAATTTCAGTTCCAAACTAATTCGCCGCCTTCAATCTTAAGCTTCAGGTGACTTGGTTCCATACAGACATTTTCTGCAAATGCTTCAAGATTAAAAACTTCCGGGCTTAAAAGCTCGTCCGCAGAATAAGAAAGGTCGATTTCAGCCTTATCACCTTCTTTTTCAAGGCGGGAAATAGCACCATTCAGACGGACAATATCTGCCGCAATTTCAAAAAGTGCATGCTGATTTTTTTCTTCATATTTTTCCTGCAAAAACAAAAGCTGCATCTTTTCAATTGATTCATGACTTTCTGCTTCAGGAAGAAAGCCGCTTTTAAAATCACAGTTATTGCAGCGCTGCCATTCGGCAAAATCGGCAAAAAAACGGGAAGGATAGATTTTCAGCGGGCGAAGAAGGTTCAAAAACCATGGAACAGCACGGCCGGAAGAATAAAAAGTGCGGCAGGCAAAGCTGAGGTCACGGGCATAGCGGATATCCTTTGCGCTGAAAATTCCGCTTACCTTTGCAGAATCCCCGTTTAAGAGGTCTTCCTTTCCTCCACTTTCAGTCTGGGGAAAATCAATATGATTGGGGTACTGATTAACCGCAAAATCAAGTCTGTCCATAAAGGCTTTCAGATTATCGCCTTCAATTTCTGCATATGTCAGGTGAAAACCAAAGACAATTCCAGCTTCATTTAAGAGATTTGCCTTACCCGCATAAAACTTTTTATCAAACAAAAGCTTACCGTTTTTGAAAGCAGGCTTCAAAGGAATATCAATGGAACAGAAAAGATTCCCAAGTGCCGCAATAATTTCACGGTCAATTGCGGAGGCTTCAATATAAAACGAAAAATAAACTTCAGCTGCCTTATTTGCCGCAAGCTTCATGAGTTTTAAAAGCGAGTTTTTATCAGAAGCAAGCTTTTCATCATGAACCGAAAATTCAGTAATCCCCTTCTGGCTTAGAAGGGGAATCTGAGATTCAATCTGATTTGTGCTGAATTTATATTCTTTTTCTTTCACTATAAAATTTACAAAAGTCTCGATAAACAAAAAGCTTTACAAAAGCTTTATTCCGCGTTTTTCGCAGTCTTTAATAATTTCATCGGACCAGATGCTTACCTGTGTTTCTCCGATGTGAGCCTTTCTCAAAAGGAACATACAAAGGCGTGACTGACCGATACCGCCGCCCAGAGTCTGAGTGAGTTCTCCATTCAAAAGCTTTGAGTGGAAGTCCAGCTTGGCACGCTCCATCATTCCCCGCTCTTCAAGCTGAGCCTTCAAAGATTCAGGGCTAACACGAATACCCATAGAAGAAAGCTCAAATGCAGAATTCAAAACAGGGTTCCATACAAGAATATCACCGTTTAATCCGCGGTGACCGTCACCACATTCTGTAATCCAGTCATCATAGTCAGGAGCACGGCCATCGTGAATTGTGCCGTCATCCAGTTTACCGCCAATTCCGGTAATAAATACAGCACCATATTTTTTTGCAACGATATCTTCACGCTCTTTTGGAGTCAGCTGAGGATATTCTCTCTGCAAATCATCTGCAAATACTATCTTAATGTCCTTTGGCAGAATCGGTTTGATTTCCGGATAGCGGTCATAAAGAAAGAATTCTGTGCGCTGAATACAGCGGTAAACCTTCTTTACGATTTCATGAAGGAAGAAAACAGTTCTGTCCTTTTCATCAATTGCCATTTCCCAGTCCCACTGGTCAACGTAAATAGAATGAATTGGATCAAGATCTTCATCCGGACGCAAAGCGTTCATATCTGTATAAATACCAAAATCAGGCTCAAGTCCAAGTTCTGTTACCTTAAGGCGCTTCCACTTAGCAAGCGACTGAACAATTTCCATTTTCTTTTCGTTCAAAGCCTTGAGAGGAAAAGATACAGGACGTTCAACGCCGTTCAAATCATCATTGATACCAACTCCGGCCGGAACAAAAAGCGGCGCTGTTACACGGGTAAGATTCAATTCTGTAGAAAGAGCAAGCTGGAAAAAATCCTTAATCGCAACAATGGCATGCTCTGTTTCCTTGTTGTTCAAAATGCTTTTGTAAGTAAGAGGAAGTGTAATCATTTTTATGCCTTCTATTCGCCCTGATAGTTGATAAGAGTTGTTACCTTGCAAGGTGCAAGTGCCTTTTCGTAATTTAATTCAGGAAGTCCGATAATTCCAAAGAATTCTGCAACCTCAGCTCCGCCCTGTTCAATAAGGTTCTTGGCAGCGGCAAGAGTTCCGCCTGTTGCAATCAAATCATCAATTACAAGAATTTTCTGACCTTTTTTAATATCCTTCTTGTGAACTTCAACTTCTGCAACGCCATATTCAAGGGCATACTTACAGCTGTAAGTATCTCCTGGAAGCTTTCCCTTTTTGCGGATAAGAATAAGAGGAATGCCAAGTTTTTCTGCCAGTGGAGCTGCAAAAACAAAACCACGAGATTCAACACCGGCAACAGCATCAAGATTTGCATCCTTGTATAATTCTACCATTTTATCAATACAGAATTTGAATGCCTCAGGTTTTACAAGAACACCTGTAATATCATAAAAAAGAATTCCCGGTTTTGGGAAGTCGTGAACGCGGCGAACCGCACTGTCAAGTAATTCTAAACTCATAACAGTACGATTTTAATGCTTAACTTGATTAAGAGCAAGTAGAGGATTTGACGGTAACCGGCCTACACTGAAGTATGTCTTGCAAGAAAGTAAATCGACATAGACAGCAGAATAAGGCTGTATAAAATAAATCCCGCAATAACCGCAAGGGCCGACGGAACAAGGCCTACAATTACATAATTAAAGAGTTTAAAAATGTACAAAAGCCATTTGTTCATAATGTGGGTCAAAAAGATGATAAAAGGGAAACTGAAAACCCAGGTCATCTTAAAGTATTTATTAAAGCCAATTCTGTAGTTCCAGGCCACAGAAGCATAACCGATAAGCAGAATTACAATCCAGAAAGGATAAAATATTCTATTTAATAGTGCCTCGCAATAAACTTCCGAAGAATATCCAAAGTCACTTGCCTTTTTAATCAGCTTGAAAAGATTGCCAAAAGGAATACGTTCCGGCTCGTTAGTCTGAGTTTCAAGCATGGTAAAATCAGAATAATTCATTGGGAGCAGGATGTATTCAGGAACATGGGCAATTTCCCCGGATTCATAAACATAAAGAGGTTCAATTCTGATGTCCGGGCTGTTTCGTCCCACAGAGTTCAGCATGATATAAGGAATGATTGTAACGTCCTTTCCGATTCCTAAAAGCTCCTTTGTTTTTTCATTGATTGACTTTATCGAAACCGGCAGTACCTTTGCGTAAGGAACTGTCATAGTTCTGTAAAGGCTTCCTGTATTACTCAAGGTCTGAATTGTTAAATCTCTGAGATACTGAACAGTCCGCCCAGTTTCCTTTACGGAAGTCATACCGCGGAAATAGATAATATCCTTTGACCCATCATTGTATGTATAGGAAAAACAGATGTCATTTACATTTTCAAAACTCTTAAGCTGGAAAACTTCGTCGTCAAAAAAACAGCGCTCATCAATTCTTTTTGCGGCAACATCAAGATAGAAAAGAACATCAGGGTCTGTAGAATATTCTCGGGAAGAAAGATACAAATCACGGAATATATAATAGGCAGTTAAATCATCATTCTGAACGAGGGCAAGATAACCGCGGAACTTAGCGTCAAAAAACTTCTGATCATCATTTTTTGAAAGATCATGCTCGCTTGTGATTTTGTTCCATGCCTCTGTTGCTATGTTTCTAAGCTCTTCTACATTAGGATCCTTTGGAGTTGAAAGTTTACGGCCTTCCAGAGCATAATAATGTGCATTAATCCACTCGCCTTTTGCAAAACACTCTTTAGCCTTCAGATAACATCTGTAGGCATCAGAAATTTTCTGCTCATCAATATGAATCTTTGCAGTATCATCATGATTTTCCTTGGACGAACGGTAAATTTCAAAACGGATATTAGAGGTATTTTCCCGGTTGATTTCAACATCAGAGCGGTCTTTCAAATCAGCAGCCTGGCGGGAATTAGGATCAAGAGCAAGAACAGCATCAGCATATACATAACTTCTGTCATAATGACCGTCAGCAAAAAACTGTTCACCGGCTTTAAGGTACTGATTAATCAGTTTTGGCCGGTTGATTATTGATTTTTTTCCACGGCTGGTAAGAGGATAAAAAACCTCTGAACTTAGGGTCAAAATAAATGAGCAGGAAACCGCGAAAATAATCATCAGCTTAAAGCGTGTCAGCATTGCAGATGAAAAACGTGACATGCTTCCTTCGCAGTTATTTCCAAAATATACACAAAAACTTACTATAAAACCGGATGTAATTACGCTGGGAATATAGCGAAGAAAATATCCAAGTCCTACAAGAAATTTATATTTTCCTCTTGCGGCCTCAGGAACAGAATCCGGAATTGTTCCTATAAAACCAAAAACAAGACTTAAAATCAATCCGGCAACAAGGAAAAAAGACAGAATTCCAATAATCTTTTTCATTTAAATTTCCTCCTCCTTCTTTACCGAACTTTTATGAAGTATAAACACAACAATGCCAAAAGCAATAAAAAACAGGGAAATTGCGCAATTGGCAACAAGCAGGAAGGAGTTATCAATAAATCCGTTCAAAAAATTAAAAAGACTGATGTCATAAATATGATTTTTTATCGAGGTAAAAGCTGGTGAAAAATAAAGTGTATTTATTGAAAGAATTCCGGCTGAAAAAAGAGCAACCGCACAAACACTCAAAAGGTGCCATTCAAAAAATGCTGTAATTCCGTAAACAGAAGAAAGAGCCAGAGCCAGGGCCAAAAAACAAAGATAAGATAAAAGCCCTTCTTCCAGTGCCCTTTCCCCGTAGTCAACAAGAGAACGGAAATTAATAATATGAGGAAGAGTTGAATCAACAAAAGTACTCTTGATTATTACGTCCCGGTAATTTTTTCCTGCTGTCAAAAGTTCAAAATCATCTTCAGAAAAAACAAGCCCGTATTTTACAGGCAGGTCTTCATCTGTATCAATTTCAATCAGTCTTGTGGCCTTATCAAAATTATAATCTTCCACAAGATAATAAACTTTATCGCCAACCTTTCTGAAATAGCCGCCGGTCAAAGCTTCCCTCTGCTGGTCATAGGAAAAATTTCTATTCACAAAATTCTTGAGCTTTGCATTAGCGGGAAAAATTACAGCCCAGGTCAGAAGAAAAATCAGAACATAGGCGAAGGTCTGTAAAACTCCATAGCTGTGACGGATTCTATAATATGAAAGCAGGGGACAAATTAAAAAACAGAAACATGCAGAAACATAAAAAAAAGATTTGAGGATATCAGGGGTATTAAAAAGCTTAATCGCCTTGCCGGCTGTAAAGCCTGTTACATTCAGATAGAGAGAATACAGTATTGTAGAAAGCAGGGTTCCCGTAAAAAGAATGACAATATATATAAGTATAAAGGTTAATGCTTTTTTCATCCGCTAATTTCCTTCATTAATTATCGGTTGACTTTTGAATAATGTTAAAACAATTTGACAGAAATTATAATTGTTAGATATAATTATAGTTAGAATATTGTAACAGGAAAGGTTTTAGATGGACAGCAATAATTCAATCATTCCAGGTTTTGACAATGAAAAAGACGACAGTCTTTCAATTGCACTCAAAAAAGCTGACGGCATTAACCGCGGAATTTTTATTTATTTGAATGGATACATAGACACCTACAATTCAAGTTTTTTCCAGAAGCAGATTACCAAGGTAATTGAAGCAGGTTATATCAATCTTGTTTTCAACTGCTCTGCTTTGAACTATGTATCATCAACAGGTATTGGCTCTTTTACTGTTTTCCTTAAAATTGTAAAACCAAAGAACGGAGATGTAGTTCTTCTGGAAATCCAGCCAAAAGTATATGAGGTTTTCCAGCTTCTTGGATTCTCTCAGTTCTTTAATATTAAAAATACTGTAGAAGAAGCAATTTCTTACTTCAATGCGGGAGACAGCTCGGGAACAGCATCATCTTTTCCGCTGATTATTTCCTGCCCTGTCTGCAACAAAAAGCTTCGTGCAACAAAAGCCGGTCGTTTCAGATGTTCAGGCTGTCGTTCGATTCTTGCAATCAACGAAAGCGGTGAAGTTACACTGGGCTAGCTGAAAAAAATGATCATTACAGGCGTTCTTCCAGACCGGAAGGACGCCTTTTTTTTCCACATATGTATTTTTAAATTGTGGATAACTTGTGGATAAAAAGTTAAAAGTGTTTCACAAATATAACATGTGAAACATTAATTTTGTAAAGTTTAAGGCATAAACTACTATACTAAGAATTTTTCAAACCTGTAATTATTTATAATATCAATAATTACAAGATTTATATTTAAATTTTATATTTTTCTGTAATTTTTTTTAAAAATCTATTGACACAATTTTTACTCACATTATTTTTAATTAATTGTGGATAACTTGTGGAATTTCCGTGAATTGATGTTAATAAAGTGTGAATAACCTTAAAAATTCAAGAATTTGTTTTTTTGTCAATTCTTTTATATACTTCTCTTATGAACAATGAATTTTTATACAGGCTTACAAAAATAGAGGAAGCACTGAACAAATCACTCAGTCTGGAATTCTCAGATAAATGGCAGAAGGATTCTTTTGGAAATCTTGCCCAGGCCATTACAAAAAACTTTATTCAGAACCTGATTATACCGAATAAAAACCTTATTGACCTTGGCGGAAAAAGATGGCGTCCCCTTCTCCTCATTCTCTGCTATGAAAATCAAAAGGCTATTAATGGAGATAAAGCCCTTACCCCTGAGCAGGCATATGCCCTTACACCGCTTGTGGAATTCGTACACACTGCAAGCCTTATTCACGATGATATAGAAGACTCAGCAGACCTCCGACGGGGAAAACCTGCAGCCCACATCACCTACGGACTGGACACAGCCCTGAACGCTGCCAGCTGGCTTTATTTTGAAGCACCAGTCTGCATAAACACTACAGATATCACAGAAGAGCAGAAGCTTACACTTTACAGGATTTACACAAACGAACTGCGCCGCCTGCACCTGGGTCAGGCAATGGATATTTTCTGGCACAGAACGCCAAGCCTTTTTCCTACAAAGGAAGAATACCAGGGAATGGTACGCTGTAAGACAGGAACCCTTGCCAGTATGGCAGCTAAAATCGGCTATGTGGCAGGAGGAGCCAGCCCTGAAAAAGCTGAAGAAGCAGGCGAAAAAGCTGCAAATATAGGCATGGGCTTTCAGATTATTGATGATGTAATCAACCTTACAAGCGGTAATCCCGGCAAAAAACGTGGAGACGACATTGTAGAAGGAAAGAAGAGCCTTCCTGTATTAATTCACCTTGAACGCTGCCCGGAAGATTCCAGGGAAATTGCAAGACTCATGGAGCAGGCTTCAAAAGAAGGAATTGACTCTCCTGCAGTTGAAGAATGCATAAAACTTCTGGAAAAGAGCGGCTGCATTAAAGAAGCAGCAGAAACCGGAAAAAAACTCATTTCCGAAAACTGCACCTTCTTTAATTCAGCTTTGATTACAGAACTCTTTACCTCAATGATTCCGAAGGCATACAAATGATAGAACAGCCGGATAAACTCAACAACGAAGCAATTCACCTGGCCTCTGCGGGTCACTTTCCCGAAGCAATTGCCTGCTTTAAACGTGCCCTGACAATCGACCAGTCAAACTATCTTCTCTGGTTTAATATGGGCGTCACCTACCGCGACATGGGCAAGCTTAAATCTGCCCTGGACTGTCTTGCCCGCGCCTACGATATTGCCCCTCACAATGATGACGTAGCAGAAACCTACGCGCAGATAAGCCTGACCCTCAAGCAGTATCATCTTGTTCAGGAAATCTGCGAGGAAGAACTTGATTTTAATCCCCTTAATACGCATTTATGGAACCTTCTGGGAGTAAAATGCTTCCAGACCGAAGATTACGAAGCAGCGGCAGAATTTTTTGAGCAGGCAGTTTACATCAATCCTTATTACGATGACGCACTTTATAACCTTAAGGATACCTACAACGTGCTCAAAAATGCCGCAGGAGAAGCTGAATGTTTAAAAAAGCTAAAAGAATTGAACATAAAATAAAAGGCTTTATAATCGAGAAAAACCTGCACAGAACATGGAAGCAGCGTATAGGCCACACTCTCTGCCTGATAATTCCGATTATAGCGGCCTTTGCAGGCTGGTATTTTGCGCCTTCCCTCTACTCAAAGATTTCTGATGAAAAAATCACAGAAAGCGTAAAGTTTATCTTCACTCTGTTTTTCTTTGCCCTTCCGACCCTGATTATTTTCATATTTTCCCGCGGCACAAATCCGATTATGAAAATCAGTGTAAAATCCCCTGAAGAGCCCCCACAGGCATAAAAAAAGGCTGCCCCATCGGACAGCCTTTCCAACACAAACTTGCGCAGGCGCAAGTTTGCTGCTAAGGTAACGAAAATCCGGAAGTTGTAACACCCGTTACGACCTTCAAACATCAGCTGCATCCAAACAAACTTGCGCCTGCGCAAGTTTGCTGCTAAGGTTACGCGCATCCGGAAGTTGTAGTGTTCATTACGACCTTAGCAGTGTTCCCGAGCTAATTTACTAATCTCATCAGCCATCTGCATAAGACCAACCTGCTTCTGAACACCGCCAAGCTCAAATGCAACCTTTGGCATTCCGTAAACAATACTTGAAGCCTGATCCTGACCTAAAGTCCATGCTCCCTGTTTACGCATTTCTGCAAGCTCAGCGGCACCGTCGCGTCCCATACCGGTCATAATTACACCCAGAGCGTTATTCTGGTAAATCTTTGCAACCGATTCAAAAAGAACGTCAGCAGAAGGTCTGTGACCGTTTCTCTGCTCGTCCTGACTGAGCTTTACATAATTTCCGTCAGGCCGATGCTCTACGAACATATGATATCCGCCCGGAGCAATGTAAACGTGTCCGCCTTCAATCTTTTCGCCGTCCACGCCCTCAGAAACTGTCAGCGGACAGATATTATTCAAGCTTGCCGCAAACTCTTTAGTAAAGCCAGCCGGCATATGCTGAACAACCATTACAGGCTGCTTTAAGCGTGGATCAATCATCTTGAATACATCGCGCAGGGCGTTTGGACCACCGGTAGAAATACCGATTGCGATAATTTCAATTTTTCCGCCTGAACGTACAGGAGTAACAGTAACAGGCTCCTTAATCTTTGGTTTTGACCACAAAGAAGAGGCAGGCAAATCTGTCTTCTGAATTGTAAAATTCTTTGCAGCTTCTTCACCCTTCTTAAGCACAACCTGGCGCTGAGCTTCGCGAAGTTTTACCTGCTGTGTAAAATAATCAGCTTCAGGAATCTGTTTTCCGTGAGCACTTGCGTAAGCACCACCATAAGAAGCAATATATTCAATGATTTCACTGGAAACATCAGCAATTTTAAGTGTAACAGAAGATCCGCCCGGCTTTGTAATAAAGTCAGAAGCTCCAAGTTCAAGACACTGGATTGTTACCTTTGCCCCTTCTGTAGCAACACTCGAAAGAATGATTACAGGAACCTTTATTTTAAGTTCCTTGCGCTTCTTAAGGAATTCAACACCGTTCATTACCGGCATTTCAATATCAAGAAGAATTACATCAGGATTACACTGAGGAATCTTATCAAGCAAATCCTGACCATTTTCAGCCTTTCCGCATACTTTAAGACCTGTAGTCTCATCAACAATGCGGCCAATAAGGTTTCGCATCAAAGCGGAATCATCACAAACCAATACCGAAATATCATCCATAGCAGACACCTCTCAGATTGAAAAATTGATATGTTGATTAAAAATCCTAGTTAGCAAGCAGTTTGCGGTACAAACATGCCCACTGAGTCTTTAAGAATTCAAATTTAGTATTCATACCGAACAGGGACTCTGAATGTCCTATGTAAAGATATGAATGTGCGGCCATTGAGTTCCAGAAATTATCGATTACCTTAAGCTGAGCCGGTTCATCGAAGTAAATAAGAACGTTTCGGCAGAATACAACATCAAGATTGCGGGCGCCGGAATCATTCTTAAGGTTATGGTAGTCAAATTTGATTTTAGCCTGCAAATCCTTGTTTACCTGATAGCCGCCATCGACCTTGGTAAAATACTTCTGCAGGTAGTTTTCCGGAATACCGTCAACTTTATTGTCAGCATAGAAACCTGTCTGGGCAGTCATAAGGCACTTAAGGGAAATATCCGAGGCTGTAATCTGAAAATCCCAGCCCATAGGACAGATTTCCTTCATAATCATAGCCAGAGTATAAGGTTCCTCACCGGTAGAACATCCGGCACTCCAGATTTTAATTGTCTTATCAAAAGAATTTTTGCTCTTCTTATATTCGATAATCTGAGGAATAACGTAATTAATAAAAGCATCAAAATGCGGCTGATTTCTGAAAAAGCGGGTAAGGTTTGTTGTAACGGAATCCAGAATTTCCTTCATTTCTTCCGTACTCTTAGTGATTAATGCGTAATATTCCTGAGGAGTTGACATATTCTTCTTGCGAAGAAGCTCCTTTATTCGACTGTCGAGAATAGATCTGTTTGTTGCAGAAAAGGTGATTCCGCTTTCGTCGTAAATGACCTTTCGGAAAAGTTCGTAGTCTGCGTCATTAAGTACTTCTAACATAAGTAAAATTATAAACCACTATTTTTTAATTGTAAAACTTTAAATTGCAAAATAGGGCAAAATTAAAACAGATTTTTATATTGATTTTTACTTAAAGCTAACGCTGAACACGCCCGCCGGCCTGTCCGCAAGCAAGTGCAAGCACCTCTTCAGCGCTTACCATGTTAAAATCACCTTCAATTGAATGTTTAAGACAGCCTGCCGCAACCGCAAAGTCAAGCTGATTCTGTGAAGTCATCTTATTCAGCTCACCGTAAATAATTCCCGCAGTAAAGGCATCACCTGCCCCAACCCGGTCAACAATATGGATTTCATATTTTTTACTCTGATTAAAACCCTCATGGCTGAGCATAAGGCCCGCCCAGCCGTTTACAGAGGCAGATTTTGATTCGCGAAGGGTAATGCAGACCTTTTTAAAGCCAAAAAGCTCCTGCAGCCGGCCCGCAACTTCTCTGTAGCCTTCCAGATTCAGATTGTCAAAATCCTTCTGGGGACATTTAATTCCAAATAGCAGAGAAGCATCTTCCTCGTTTGTAATGCAGATATCAACGTGGCGGCAGATTTGGCCCATGGTCCTGCCGGCAGCCTCTGCAGTCCAGAGTTTTTTACGGTAATTAAGGTCAAAAACGACAGTTATTCCTTTTTCCTGAGCAATTTTGCAGGCCTGAAGACAAATTTCCGCAAGATTCTCACTAAGAGCAGGGGTGATTCCTGACAGCATAAAAATCTGGCAGCCATCGAAAATATGGTCCCAGTCATAGTCCCTGGCACTTGAAAGTGATACGGCAGAACCGGCACGGTCATAAATCACCTTAGAAGCTCTGCTGCCGGCTCCCTTTTCTAAATAATAAAGGCCGGTTCTGCCGCTGCCCCTTACGATAAACTGCGTTCCAACGCCAAAGCGCCGTAAATAATTTACAGCGCACTGACCAATTTCATTTTCAGCAAGTCTTGTGACAAAAGCAGTATCAATTCCAAAATTTGCAAGGCTGACTGCAACATTTGCCTCTGCCCCGCTGTAGCTTGCCCCGAATTTATCCGCCTGAACAAAACGCAGAAAGCCCTCCGGTGCAAGACGCAGCATAATTTCCCCGAATGTGATTACTTTTGGCATAAGCTTCCTCAAATATTATAATTTTTTAATCGTGTACTGAAATTTTCCCATAGAAGAATAATCAGCCCTTTCAAAGCGCCACTTTCCCACAAGCTGAGCACGTATTTCAGACTGTACAAGTGGAGGAACAATTGAAGAAGGCTGAAAATCAACGCTTGAAACATTACCGCTTGGCTGAACTTCTATAAAAATCGTAACATTAATTGTTGAGTCTATAAGACCGGCGGCCTGCTCACTAAGGTCAATTCTTGGATCGGAAGGCTCAAGAAGTCCTCGGGAAGAACCGTCAGTCATTGCAAACTGATTTTTCCCGCTTCCGTTTGAAATACCGGCAGTCAATTCCGAAGAATGGCTTGTTCCGGCATTTCCTATAAATTTCGCGTTACGAACCCCGCTGAGTTTTCCGGTAGTATTCGAGGAGGCGGTTTCAGAAACTGATCCGTCCTTTTCAACATTGCTGACAAGTCCGCTGTCACCAGCCTGAGAAAGCTTTGCAGCAGAACCGCCGGTAGTAGAGGCCGCAGCAACCTTCTGCGGCTGATTTTCAGAAGCCGAACTTCCGTCATCTGAATCCGCAAAAGCATCCCAGTTAAAATCCTGTGCTGTCGTTTTTTGCCTATTCATCTGTTCTGCCATCAGCTCTTCTACGCTCTTAGCATACTCCACAGGTGCCGCAGGAGCTGGAGTTTTAGCCGAAGCAGCAGCTTTTTTATTCTCTGCCGGTGCTGCCTGAGTTTTTGCAGCAGGCTTATCAGCAGACTTCTTAGGCGTTTCTGCAATTTTCTTACTCTCTGCCCTAGGCTTACTCTCCGCCTTTGCTTTATTTTCACTTACAGGCTTATTTGCCGCCTGCTCCTTTACAGTCTTTACATCCTGCTTTTCAATTTTCTTTTCGGAGCTCTGAGCTTTTTGAGCCGCCGCAGAAGAAGCCGCGCTTTCCTTTTTTTCAGTTTTTGCCACCGGAGTTGAAGAAAGTACAATCTGAACGGTTTTATATTCAGGCTTTTTTGCAAATGGCCGGGCAAAAATCAAAAAAAGAAAAAGCAGCAGCCAGAATAAGACAGTGCCCGTAAGTGCCACAAATTCACTTGTATTCTGCGGCTTACTGTCCCTGCCAAAGACCGGAGTTCCCTTATATTGTATTTTCTGGATTTTAGTCCATAAATTTTCTGTCATTTTCTGGATGTTGTCCTCAAATTTATTACCGCATATCCGCTTTCCCGGATAACGTCAAAAAGCTTTACGATTCTTCCGTTTGTAACTTCGCTGTCTGCCTCAAGAGAAACAGGAAACTCTATTTTCTTTGTATCACCTGTATCATACATCACAAGTTCCTTACCCAGAGTCTTCATATTCACTTCTTTTTCATTGAAGTAAAGGCTTCCGTTTGCTTCGGCAGTAATTGTAATGCCCTTCATCGAAGTTCCTTCACTTGTAGTGCTTTCAGGAAGGTTTAATTTAATTCCCGGAAGAATCGCAAAGGTTGTAGAAACCAGGAAGAAAAGAATCAGCTGGAATACGATATCAATCATCGGAGTCATATCAACATTTGAAGTTATTCTCTTACGGTTTTTACTTAATCTCATAAGCGTCCTCTTTGTAAGCGGACCTGACAAAGCCCGCAGCTTTCATTTATACCCGGCCGGTCAGGCGAACAAGAACCTCTGTAACCTTAGCTTCCATTTCTACAAGACGGTGATTTACCCGCGAAATAAAATAGTTATGGAATACAACAGAAGGAATTGAAACAATAAGTCCCGCAACGGTTGTCACAAGAGCTTCTGAAATTGCGGTCGCAAGAAGAGCAGGATCGCCCATAGTACCACCGGCACCAAGAACACCGAAAGCCTTAATGTTACCGGTTACAGTTCCCAAAAGTCCCAGCAGGGTTGCAATATTTGCAATTGTTCCAAGGGGAGTTAAAAGATGCTCAAGACGAGGAACAACAAAATCCATTTCTGCTTCAACAAGCTCGCGTAAATCCTTTTCCTGATAGCGGCGGCAGTCAAAAGCCTTTTTAAGAACCTGAGCCATTGGAGTACCGGCTTCTGTACAGGCAACTGCACAGGCATCAAAATTCTGAGAGCCAAGAGAGCCCTGCAAATCATTCAAAAGCTTTTCATCCCGCTTTTTAATATTCATAAAGTAAAAACAACGCTCAATAATAATAAAGGTTGCAATAATTCCGCACAAAATGATTGGAATCATTAAAATTCCACCTGCTTTCAAACTGTTTAACATTTTCAAAAACCTCCGTTTTCGTGTTTTTTATTTTAGAAGAAGAATTTTACCATTACAGAAGCAGTTCCGCTTCTTACAATGTAATCTCCTGCATAAGTTCTTGTTGTTCCAGATAAAAGTTTAATTATATCTGTCAATTCAGCACCAATACTTACAGCCTCTGTGATTTTTACAAATCCGTCAAGATTAAAAATCGGAACGATTGCGGAGCTGCTGTCATCCAGCCCAAATGCCGAATTAAGGTTTACTCCGTATTTTCCGTTTTCTTTTGCAAGTCCTATTCCAAGCGTTACAAGCTGATTGTAATCAAGGACAGGAATATCAATCCAGTTGGATTTTAAGCCCGCTTTAAGGGAAAGAATTTTATAGATATAAGTAAGCTCAATATTTGAAGAAAGGACACTCATATCATACATCTTATAGCCGTAAAAGCCCTTGTAAGAAGGAAGGCTGTAATCAGGCTGCCACCATCCGTTTTCAAAGGCTGTCTTTTTATAAGAAAGATTCGCATTTACAGTAAAGCCGCTGCCAACCGGGAGGGAAGTTTCAAGCTGGGCATACCAGTCGGTAACCTCCTGAGGAATAAAAGTCAGGCTTGTAAATTTAAACTTCTTTTCAAGTTCGCTTACCCGGCTTCTTGAAGAAGAAAGACCTCCTTCCAGCCCGATACTTGCCTTCCTGTTAGAAAATTTAACCGGGAAAACGGCAGCGCCGCCCACAGCAAAAGGCGCCGTAATATAATTGTCGTTCATAGCATCACTTAAGACAGCCCCGACATTGGCATAGGCCTTAAAAATCTGATTTTTCCATGAAACTCCAACCTTGAACTGCCCGCGGTTTGCAAGCTTTCCCGCCTCCTGACGCTTTGTGTTATAAGCAATTGCCCCGTCTGTATTTGCATCAAGCCAGTAGGCTGTGGAAAAATCAATATTAAAGGCATTTACGCGGACATTTCCAAAAACAGAAGGAGAAAGCCCCAGAAGGGAAACGCTTTTTAAGAAATCCTCATAGGAATCTGACCCCGTGATTGCGGAATAGCGGTTGTAAAATTCTGCATTAAAAGCAGCTCCGGCAGAAAAAATATCATTGAACTGCCAGGTAAAATCACCGCCCCCGCTGATATCATTCTGTGTAATATCGCTGATGCTGCTTACCTTAGACTGAAGTCCGTTCACAAGAACCTCATAATCTCCCTTAAGGTTTACAGTCGCCCGGTTTTTCTGAATTGTCTTTTTAAGATTAATGCCTGTTTTACTGTCCTTGTAACCGTCCTTCAAAGAATGTCCTGAATATCCGGCAGCAGAATCGTGATTAAATCCAATAAAAAAAGGATTTTGACCGCTCAAACGGTAAACAGAAAAATCCCCGTAAAACAAAGCAGGATAGCCGCCGCCAACCTTTCCTTCCGCAAAAACAGATTTTTCCTTTTTGCCGGAATTTGCATCCGAAAGAACAGGCTTTTCCTGAACGGTAACGTCAGGCAGCTTTGGTGTGATATATTCGCTGCCCTCGTGCTTTTCTACAACATCAGCAAAATCAGGAAGGGCATCCTCACTCACAGTAAGGCTTCCCGACTTTACGACAGTAGTCAAATCATCAAGCTCAATGCTTTCTGCTTCCTGGGCAGTAAGCCCACCTGCAAAAATTGAAACTCCCATTGCCGCACAAAAAAGCAGCGTCTTTTTACTCATATTTTTAATCTTTTTCATAAACTAATTCCCTGTAATTCTGTCTACAGAAACCGCATAATGACTCTGAGGATATAATTCCTTAAGGGTTTTTGCAGTTTCGCGGGCATCTCCTTTTAATTTTGCCGCAGCGAAAGCTTCCGCAGCGCTGTAAAGACTTTCTGCCGCCTTTTCTGAATTACCGCAGGCCCGGTAGGCGGCCGCTGCATCAAGATAGTGCTGGGCAGAAGCTTTATTGTCATTATTTTTTCTAGCATATTCAGCAATCAGGCTGGTATTCTGGGCAAAAAGCTCTTTTTCATCATCACCAGTCTGTAAAGGAAGAATTTCTTCTGCAAGTTTAATTCCTTCTTCCTCGGTTTCGGGATTTCTCAGGTAGAGTTTTACAAGTTCAGAAGCGATTTTTCTTCCTTCCCTGGTAGAAGTTTTTCCATGTTTTTCAAATTCATTCACCTTCTGGGCAATCTGCTTGTCAGCCCCTGAAACAAGCCGTTTAAGCTCAGAAGCCCTTTTCCCGATTCCGTCACTTGCGGCCTGTTCCGGGAAAAGCTTAAGAAGATTATTTGCCGTTGCAAGGGCGTTTTCGTAATCCTGCTCATCGTTATAAGCATTCAGCAGTGTTGTGTAAACTCCGTATGAATAAATGCTTTGAGGGAATTTTCCCGTAAACATAAGACAGAGCATGATTGCTTTTTCATAAGAAGATAGACGGTAATTGCAGTCGGCACAGTAAAATAAAGCCGCATCAGCATATTTTCCGTCCGCGTATTTATAAATGTATTTATTAAAGCGGTTTTCTGACGCAGAATACTCTTTTTTTGAATAATACATTTCGCCTTCATGATAGCAGGCTTCTTCTGCATAAGTTGATCGCGGCGATTTTGACATGATTTTTTCAAGATTTGCTTCGGCAAGTCCTAAATCGCCCTCTTTTTCGTAAATCTGGGCAATCTGATAAAGAGCCTGAAGTGCAAAATCAGATTTTTCACCGGTAAAGGGAGTAAGAACTTCAACTGCCTTCTGTGAATTACCAGAATCCGCATAAATCTGGGCATTCAGGAGCAGAGCTTCCTGCTTTTCTTCGCGGGTCTGAGAAATCCGTACGAGTTTTTCTGCCTGGAGAGAGGCATTTTTCATATCACCATTCTGAAGGGCACTCTTAACCGCAAAATCACAGGCCTGACGAAGATAAGTATTCATGTCATCAGAAACTTCACTTGTAAAGCGCACAAAAGAAGCATAAGCATTTTTGAATTCCCCCAGATTGTATTCTGCATAGCCCTTATAAAAGAAGGAAAGCCTGTAAAAATCAGCCTCCGCCGAGGCCTCCTTTATATATGAATTAAAGCTGTCGCGGGCAGACGCCCATTTTTTAAGGTTAATAAGACAAAGCCCGCCGATATAGGAAGCCTGAGGACTTTTAACCTTTCCGGCTTTTTCATAAGCCAAAGAATACTCTTTAGTCAGAAACAAAGCCTTGGCATATTCAAGGGCAGATAAATCATCAAGTTTTTCATCTTTTTCCAGCTCAGAATAAAGGGCTGCGGCTTTTTTTGCATCCTTACGATTAAGGCAGCAGGAAGCGTACAGCTTTTTGCATAAGGGGTCACTTAAAAAGCCTTCAAGCAGCTTCTCAGCCTGTGCATAATTCTTCTTATTATAAAAATATGATGCGGCAATATAGGCTGATTTTGAATCTGGATTTTTCAGTTTTTCGTAGTTAGAAATTACATCATTCCAGTTGCCAAGAAGCTGGTCAAATTGAATCAGAGTAGAATAATATGAATCTAAAATATCCTGCAGATTTGACTTTTTGAATAAAGCTTCATTACTCATCAAAGTCTTTTTTGCCTGCTCAAGCTTTGATTTATCAAGAGGCTCTTCTTTCAGCTGGAGTTTTGCCTGATAAAGACAGACAAGAGCCCTTTCCCCTTTTACGCCCTCTTCAAGAAGGAGAGCCGCATTATCAAAATATTTTTCAGAAAGACTGTAATTGCCGCCGTCAAATTCGTCTATGCCAAGGCGGATCCAGAAGTCCAGCACAAGCTCCTTCTGATTATCAAAGGAAGAGGTATTTCTGCTGAAAACTTCCCCGGGATTTACGGGAACTTTTTTCTGGTCTGCAAGAAGATAGGCTTTTTTCAAGGCAATAACAGAAAGACTTTCGATTTTTGCATCGATAACCTCGCAATACAAATCATAGGCCTTCTGGTAATTTTTCAGCTTTTCATAGCCCTGAGCCGCATAAACCGCCGTCGTATAATAAAACTGAGGGTCAAAATTTTCTTTAGAGGCAGAAATTGTCTTAAAAAGAGCCGTAGCTTTATCAGCCTTTCCGCTTTCATTGTAGGAAATGACCAGCTTCTGCAGGGCTTCATTAAAGTCACTGCGGGCAAAGAGGTCGCCGTTAGAAACTGCAAATTCAAACTGAGGAATTGCATCTGTAAAATTATCCTGATTAAAATAAATGCGGCCCGCATAAAGAATGCTGTAGGCATAAAAATCCGCCCGGGAATTGCCATCTTTCAAAAGTTTTGCGGCCGTATAAAAGGATGAAAGGGCCTTGTTATACTGCCCTTTTTCATAATAAGCACGTCCCATCAGAAAGTAACATTCAGGAATATCATTTGCAGAGGAAGGATTTTCCTTATTCTGAGAAAGCACTTGAATAAGCTGTTCAAGAGTTTCTATTGCCCCGTCATTCTGCTTAGCACTTACAAGGGCACGGGCCTTCTGCATCCGGATATCATTAATATAGGCTGATTCGGGATATTTTCTTTCAAAATCAGAAGCTTTTTCTATAACGCCCGGCAGAAAGCCTGTCGCATAAGCAGAATTGATTTCATTATAAAGGGATGACTCACTTACATTCTGAGTCTGGCAAAAAGCGCCGCTGGAGAAAGCCGCAGCAGCTGCAAAAATCAAAATATTTTTTTTATTTATTCTTTTCATAGTTTTTCTTTTTCAGATCTTTCTTCTATTTTACAGGGAAGAACTGGTCACTTGCCTTAACCCGGGTCAGGTAAACAAAGCAGTCCTTATAATTTTTCAGGAAGAAATCCAGTGTCATTTTCTGACCGTTCATAAAAATTACACAGTCAAAGGCTCCGTTATCATTAAAATACGGAAAGAAAGCCGCATTCTGATTAAATACCGAAACCTCAGGACTTGCATTACGGTCAGTTTCCCTGATTGCGCCAAGATAAAAGGTATCCGGATTTTCTGCCGCAAGCACATAAAGAAGTGATTTTAATACCTCTATTTTATAACCAGTATTTTCTATAAAAGTTACAGTGCTGGAAATTCCCTGACTCGTAATGGAAGCTGCAAAAGGATTGATTGTAACATCAACGCCAGACTGATTGAACATGTAATTTTTATTTGCATAAACCGAAATCACAGCCGATGCCAGATTTCTTACCCAGTTTAAGCCAAAATACAAATCATATTTCTGACTTAAAACACCCTTCCGGCCGGTTTCCTTGGAAGAAATTGTTTCCTTTACCAGAGGCTCTCTCTTCAAAAGGCTTCCTGCAATCGGTTCAACAAGACCGTCGCAAATCCATTTTAAAAATCCCGCAGAAGAAAGGAAAATTGATTTATTTATTTCTGTCTGGGGAAGCTGTTCATAAAGGAAAGGACTTCCGTCGCGAACATGAATCAGCTTGGCTTCCTCATCATACATTGCGTCGGGGCAGTAAAGGATGGCAGGCAGAGCTTCATCAATCAGAGTAATCATCTGGCGGACAGAATGATATTCGTTCTGAGCGGTAAGGACATATGACCATGGAAGCTTATTTTTTGTGACGCTCATTACGTCTTCTATAGAGGCCGAATAAAAATAAGAAAAAGGAAGGCCTGTTGCAACTCCCCGGGCCGCATAATTATCAAAAATCACAAGGTCAGCCAGGGCGGCCTTGCCATATGGAGTAAACTGAACATAAACTCCGCTGTCTTTCAAAAAATAATAACGGGCACAGAGAGCTTCCCCGGTTTTCTTATCACGGATAAGAACAAAGCTTCCGGCAAGGTCACCGGGGTAATAATCCTGCTGTTCAGTATAGGATTTTTTGCTTGTGTAAACATTAACAGTAAGGATTGAATGAGGAGCGACAAAAATATAAAAATACTGGTCATCCTCTTCAAGACGAACCTGAAACTCCGCTCCAATCTGATTGCGGGTTTCAAAAGCATTGTTTGTCCGCACAGTCTGCAAAGGAGCTTCAAACCATTCTTCTATAAGTGTTTTACGGATTTCTGCGGAATCGGGGATTCCAAGCGAATTGTATGCGGCAAAAAGCCTGGTAAAGCCGGCGAAAAAAAGAATCAAAAATGATAAAAACGTTTTTTTCATAAAATCCCCCTGACCGTTGGCGGGCACTCCCGGCGCCCGCACATTCCCCTACTTAGTCGAGCTTTCCTCTGCCGGATCCGTATCGGTAAAGCCGGTATTTCCTTCTGCGGCGCGAACTTCAGCCTTTACAAGGCTTCCGTCTGCCATGCGGATCATTCCGTCATTTCCTACTTCATCCGGATGACGTCCTACCGGCGCATTAGAAAGCAGCAGCTTCAAACGGTTAAGCTGGTTTACTTCCGAGCTGCCCGGGTCGTAGTCGATTGCAGAAATATTCGCATCCGGGAAGCGGCGGCGAAGCTCTTTAATCATACCCTTACCAGTTACGTGGTTTGGAAGACAGGCAAAAGGCTGAACGCAGGCAATACTTGGAGCTCCCTCGTTGATAAGCTCAACCATTTCAGCAGTAAGGAACCATCCTTCTCCTGTGATATTTCCAATCTGAACAATATCGTCTACCCCCTTCATCATCTGGTAGATTGAGTTAGGCGCTTCAAAACGGCGGCTCTTATTCAGATATTTCTTCATCTTGCGGCGGTAGAGATCCAGTCCCCAGACAAGAAGACGGGCATTGCGCTCAGTTTTCTTAGGGAAGGCCAGCTGCTGATGACGGAAAATTCCGGTTGCAAAGGTGTAGAAGAAGAAGTCCAGCAAATCAGGCATAACACACTCTGCACCCTCTTTTTCGATTGTATCTACAATCTGATTGTTTGCAGTCGGGTGGAATTTAACAAGGATTTCTCCGACAACACCGACGCGTGGCTTTTTAATAGGCTTAAGCGGAAGGTTATCAAAATCCTTTATGATATTGCGCACAAGGCGGTTAAAGCGGGCAAATGAAACATGCTTTTCAAACATTGCCTCTGCCTTGGCATTCCATTTTTCATACATCTGGTTTGCGCTGCCCGGAACTTCCTCATAAGGACGAACGCGGTAGAGAACGCGCATAAGAACATCACCTACAACAAGAGCCTTAATCAGGTTATCAACAAGGCGCGGAGTAAGCTTAAAGCCCGGGTTTTTTTCAAAGCCCTGGGCGCTCAAAGAAAGAACCGGAACCTGTCCCCAGCCCGCGTCATTCAGCGCGCGCCGGATAAATCCAATGTAGTTTGTCGCGCGGCAGCCTCCGCCAGTCTGAGTAATAATAAGGGCAACCTTATCAATGTCATATTTTCCGCTTTCAAGGGCCGAAATCATCTGACCGGCAACAAGAAGCGACGGATAGCAGGCGTCGTTATTTACATAGCGCAGTCCGGCATCAATTGCCTTAGGGTCAACAGCGTCCAGTACAACAAAATTGTAGCCGCCGCTGCGGAAGGCCTTCTGCAAAATGCGGAAGTGGATAGGCGACATCTGAGGGCCGATAATCGTGTGGGTGTACTTCATTTCTTTTGTAAATACCACGCGGTTATAAGCCGATGTTTTTTCTTCAAGATGACGGCGGTTTCTTCTTCTAGCCTTTACAGCCGCAATCAGAGAACGGATTCGGATTCGAACCGCACCAAGGTTACTTCCCTCATCAATCTTAATAAGAGTGTACATGCGGTTTTTAGCGCGGAGGATTTCATCAACCTGATCCGCTGTTACGGCATCAAGACCGCAGCCAAATGAAGTAAGCTGAACAAGCTCAAGATTTGCCATTTCGCTTACAAACTGAGCGGCACGGTAAAGTCTGTTATGGTAAACCCACTGGTCAATAATGCGGAGCGGGCGTTCAATTTTTCCAAGGTGAGCCACAGAGTCTTCCGTAAGAACTGCAAGACCAAGTCCGTTAATCAGTTCAGGAATTCCGTGGTTGATTTCCGGGTCAAGGTGATAAGGACGGCCGGAAAGGACAATTCCGCTTCCGCCTTTTGTAATTATTTCTTCAAGAGCATCTTCACCAGCCTTGCGTACGTCAGCGCGGAATTTTTCCTGCTCTGCCCAGGCTTTTTCTACTGCGTCGTAAATCTGTTCCCGGCTAAGGCTTGGGAAATGAGGCAGCATTTCTTCGCAAAGACGTTCTGCCAGACGAGGCTTGTCGTAAATCGGAAGAAATGGATCCATGTATAAAATAGAATCATCCTGACGAAGGGCGTCTACGTTGTTGCGCAAAACCTCCGGATAGCTTGTTACAATCGGACAGTTATAGTGGTTACCTGCCCCGGAATCTTCCTGAAGCTCATAAGGCGCACAAGGATAGAAAATAAACTTAATTCCCTGCTGCAAAAGGCTCTCTACGTGACCGTGGCTGATTTTTCCAGGGTAACATACAGATTCAGAAGGAATAGTTTCAATTCCTTTTTCGTAAACCTTGCGGCTTGAACGCTGGCTCAAACGAACACGGAAGCCCAGTTCATTAAAGAAGGTAAACCAGAGGGGATAATTTTCATACATATTAAGGACGCGGGGGATTCCCACATCGCCCATCGGAGCATCTTCTGCCTTGCGCGGAACATAGCTGAAAAGACGCTTATATTTCCATTCAAAAAGATTAGGAAGCGGACCCGCATCATCATCAAGAGACTTGTTTTTGTCACTTGCGGCAAGAATCTGAACGCCTTCAATTTCAGCACCCTTTTCGCAGCGGTTACCGGTAATAAAGGTACGGGTTGCAGAGTCGGTTTTAAATGTATTAATAGTAAGAAGACAGTTATTCTGACATTTTCCGCAGCGGCGGAGCTCCAGGTCAACATGGAAGCTTTCAAGGTCAGCCAAAGTTGCAATGTTAGAATGAACCTCGTGAACTGTATCTTCCGGCTCGCCAGGCTGAGGGGCAGTCAAATCGCGCCACTGGTCGTAGGCAATCAAAGCTGAACCGTAGGCACCCATCAAACCTGCAACATCAGGACGGAATACTTTTACGCCCGAAATATTTTCAAAGGCACGCAGAACAGCATCATTATTAAAGGTACCGCCCTGAACTACAACCTTAGTTCCAATATCACTTGCCTTGCGAAGCTTAATTACCTTAAAGAGGGCATTTTTGATTACAGAATAAGAAAGACCAGCCGAAATATCAGCAACAGAAGAACCTTCCTTCTGAGCCTGCTTTACGCGGCTGTTCATAAATACAGTACAGCGGCTTCCCAAATCAACAGGCTTTTTTGCCATCAGGGCAATCTTACTGAAGTCCTTTACATCCATACCCATTGTGCGGGCAAAGTTATCAAGGAAGGAACCGCAGCCCGAAGAACAGGCTTCGTTCAGCTGAATGGAAGTAATCGCCCCGTCCTTCATGCGGAGGCACTTCATATCCTGACCGCCGATATCCAGAAGGAACTCAACCCCGGGAACAAAGAAGTCAGCCGCACGGAAGTGAGTAATAGTTTCAACCTCACCCGCATCAACATTAAAGGCCGACTGGAAAAGCACTTCACCGTAGCCGGTAGAAACCGCACGGCCGATATAAGCATCAGATGGCAGCTGGGCATAAAGCTCTTTCAAAACCTTAACGGCAAGCTCGACAGGATTTCCCTGATTGTGGGCATAAAAATCCCAGAGGATTGCACCTTCCTGGTCAATCAAAACAGCCTTAGTAGTTGTAGAACCAGCATCAAGTCCAAGGAAAACCGGCCCCTTTACAGATTTCAAATCCCCGCGCTTAGCCTTTTCCTGAGCATGGCGGGCCTTAAACTCATCCAGCTCCGCCTGATTTTTAAAAAGAGGAGGCAGACGCTGAACCTCGCTCAGTTCAGCCCCAACAAGATTTTTCAGGCTCTCGCGGAATTCTTTAATTGTCGGGAAGTGGAAATTCTCAGCCGAATCACCGGTAAACTTGCGCTCGGCACTAAAAGCAGAACCGCTGGCAACAAAAAGCTGCGAATCCTCCGGTACAATAATCTCATCTTCCTTAAGCTTAAGGGTTTCAATAAAGCGGTAACGCAGCTGATCCATAAAGTGAAGAGGACCACCCAAAAAGGCAACGTGACCGCGAATCGGCTTACCGCAGGCCAGCCCCGAAATAGTCTGGTTTACAACCGCCTGATAAATAGAAGCCGCAATATCTTCCTTGCGGGCCCCCTCGTTAATCAAAGGCTGAATATCAGTTTTGGCAAATACACCACAGCGGGCCGCAATCGGATAAATCTGCTTAGCGTTTTTAGAAAGCTCGTTCAAACCGTTGGCATCAGTTTCAAGCAAAGCCGCCATCTGATCGATAAAGGCACCCGTACCGCCTGCACAGGTACCGTTCATTCGCTGCTCAACGCCGCCTTTAAAATATGTAATCTTAGCGTCTTCACCGCCAAGCTCAATTACAACATCAGTCTGGGGAATAATTTTCTTAACAGCCGTAGTAGCCGCAATAACTTCCTGAATAAAAGGAATGTTAAGCCAGTGAGAAACCGAAAGACCGCCCGAACCAGTAACCTTAACAGTCAAAGTCTGATTTTCGCCAGCCTCAAATTTCTTTTCTATATCGTCTAATGCCTGATTTACAACCTTAATAATTGTACTGCGGATATCTGCACGATGCCGCTGATAATCTCCGTAAATAAGCTTATCATCATGATCAAGAATCGCTACTTTTACAGTAGTAGAACCGACATCAATACCCATTCGCAATGGGATAATTTCATTTTCTGCCATAGTATTCTATTTTAACGGTTAAAGAGATTTGGCGCAAGTTACCAGGCGCAGGGAAACCTTCCCAGTCGCAACTCACAGTTCCCTTACGGTCAGTACCCGCCTTCGGCGTGTACCGCTTCGCGCTGTTCGTTTCTCGGCGCAGGGGAAAATAAAAATGTAAATGCCGCCTTCCCATTGGGCTTGCCACCTACGGGCTTGCCGCTACGGTCACAGCCCTCCATGGCTGTTCCCTTCGCGGCCGCCTCCGTTCGCTTCCGGCAACATCCTGTTGCCTCTTCGCCTGACGGCGCGCTCACTTCGTTTCAAGCCCAGCAGGAGCCGGTTAGATTGTATCTGTAAAATTTAATGTAATTTAAAATAAAAAAGCCTTCTGATTAATTTCAGAAGGCTTTTACGGCTCCTGCTGGGCTTGAACCAGCGACACATGGATTAACAGTCCATTGCTCTACCGACTGAGCTAAGGAACCAGTCATTCATTGCTGAACGTGAATATTATATTAATGAAATCACTATTTTGTGTCAACAGCTATAAAAGGATTTTTTCATTTTTTTCTAATTTTTTGAATCTTTTGAAAGCACCCTAAGCTGAGGTACAGACGGAAAATACTTAAATGCTTCTATATAATCCTGGGGGCCGGCATCCTGAATCTGCTTATATTCAGTCAGATAAAATTCCGGTCTTGGGTTATCAGGGAAGAGTTCTGTGCCCTTCTGAATCAGCTGGGCCGTTCCCCGGTTCGAAGCTGTTTCTGCCATCTGCTTTTTTGTCCACTCATTTTTTATCTGAGGAATTACCGTATTACCGGCAACCGGCGAGGTCAACCTGGCAGAAAGATTCTGAAGGGCTCTTTTTATGGCATTTTCACTATCACGAAGATGAGCTGCATTCTGAATAATTATAAATCCGTAATCCAGACTATAGCAAGGAAGCCTTACCTCTACCTTCTGCCGGCTGTCCTTTATTACAGAATCAATTTCATGCTGAATCTCCCCTTCCAGATAATTCAAAAGCGCATTAAACAAAGCCGCATCCTTTGTTCCGGCTTCAGGCGCCCTGTATGCATAAATAAGAGGATCTAAAAATTCTGTCGTTGGAATCAAAACCGCAGGCATAGGCCCTGCTTTTTCAGCAGGAACGTCTGTCAGAAACGTATGCACAATCTTTACAGAAAGAGTTTTGTTATCAAAAGATTTGGGACTGCATTTTTTTACTGTAAAAGCCTTCTTTTTTACAGCCAGCAGTCCGAATTCTTTTTTTACCTGCGCCACAGCATCCTCTTCAAAATCACCGGTCAAAATCAGGCTGAATTTTGAACCGTCAAGAAAAGCCGGATAAGCCTGCAGAATGCTTTTATAATCCGTAGTCTGAAGAACATCACCTTCTGTATTTGTTACCGAACTCATGGCGCTCTTTCCGAAAATTGCCAGAATTGCATTCGAATATAACTGACGCACTGCACTTCCGTTTTCAAGGCGTTTTTTATACTGGCGGGAAGAAACGGCCCTGTCAGCAAGAGCCGGCGGAATCTCTCCGTAAATCAAGGATTTTGCACAGACAGCACAGACAGCATTAAAATCCTGGGGAATACAGCTTACAAGAATTGAGCTTGCCGCAAGTTTTGTCTGAGGAGTTATTGTTACATTTCCCAAAATCACATGATTAATCTGCTGCGAAAGCACTTCCTTTTGAATCATTCCCGCCATTATATTTATCATCACCTCTTCAAAACCGTGATTTGCCGAAGAATTGAGTTCGCCGCCCTTAATCGAAATTAAAAGCGAAACATCCGAAGTGTTTGTATTCTTTTTTACAGTCAAAGGAATTCCGTTATCCAGCAGGGAATTTTCAATCTGAACGACATTGCGCTCAAAATAATCATTGTCAGGAGAATCCTTAGAAGCAGTAAAATAAGATTCTTCATCAGGCTTAAGTTGATTTCTGATTTCACGGTACATTTCCTGCAGATACCATGAAGCCTTATCAATCGTGATTTCTTCAAAACCTGCAGCCTTGTACTGGGCCTTCTGCTTTTTATAATCCTCTGAATTGATAATCACAAAAACAAAAGGCTCTTCCGCCGCAAGAAGCTCCTGCAGCTCCGTACAGCTGATTTTAGAAAGACTTTCAGGCTGATTTTGAAATTCTTCTATTATAGTAAGCCTGCTGTAGTCACTTTTCTGATACTGCCTTACATTCCAGAAGGTGCAGAGATTCTGCATAAAGGCCTGAGGATTGGAAGAAATCGTTTCAAAATCATAAAAAAGCTGTTGTTTGGCAAGATTAAGCTCATCATTTTGAAGAGGAGTCTGCAAAACCTTATCAAGAAAAGAAAGAACCTGCTGGCAGCTGGTGATTTTTGATTTTTTATCTTCCGGCTTTTGCAAAAGACTCTGGATAATCACGCGGGAAGTATCCTTTTTATGAGCCGCCGCCACGTGAATATATTCATCACCGGGAATATTAAGGCTTGCATCTTCAAGAAGCCGATTTTTAAGCTGAGAACCCGGGATATTAAGTGCGGCCGCCGTAAGCTCAGCCTCTTCCCGGTTCATTTTTGTGTACTGAATTACAATCTGGGTAAGTTCAGGCGAAAATTCCGGATTATGCAGAACAAAACGCTTTTTAAGATTAATGGGCAGAGCCGGCTTTGAAGAAGGCAGCGGATAAGAAGAATAAAAGCGGCCGAAAGAATTTTTTATCAGATTAAGAGTTTTTTCGCTATTAAAGTTTCCGCTAATAAAAAGCGCAGAGTTTTTTGGAATGTACCACTTCCGGGCGATGGCATTTAAAATCGTTCTGGCATTTTTTGGGGTCGTTTTTTTGAAAATCTGAGGATAAATCCCCGAATCATGCTGCCAGGGAGCCGCAGAAAAAACTTTGGAATCAATAGCAGAATTAATAAAGCCTGCCATTGATGCGGCATTTTCTTCAGATTCAGTTTTTATTGCCGAAAGCCCGCTGGCAAGCATTTCATCACTGAACTGGAGAGAAAATGTACATTCTGAAAGACGCTGCAAAACCTCTTCAAGCTGGCCGGAAGTTGCAGTGATTTTGTAGGATGACCAGTCAGAATTACATTCTGCCTGATCAAGATTTGAATACATAGCCTTTACAAGATTTGTGTAAAGCTTAAAAAATCCGTTTGTCTGCTGAGTCTGAGAAGAAAAGCCGGCCTTTACGGAAAGTTCAACGTGGACAAGGGCGTCCGAGCTGTCTTCCAGAAGAAAAACTTCCATTCCGTTTTCAAGAATATATTCATTTATCTGACTGGCTGGATTTGAAAATAAAGGATTAAAATTAAATGCGGCAAAAACTAAAAGCGCGAAAAAGTTTTTTTTCATATTTTTTCTCATAACTTGATTATAACAATACTATAGTAAACAGACAATTTTAATAGTATAATAAAACTTATGGTTGAAATTGAATTAGCATCAAAAAATGATTTTACATATAAAGTTCCGTCAGAATATAAGACGGGAAAACGTCACCTTACAAAAGATGAAATCAAAATATTAAAGGAAAACAGAAACCACAATCTTGATGAAAGCTGGCAGAATATCCTTGTTGAAGAAGGCGAAGGAAATTTTGATCCGACCTTAATTGCCAACTGTTTTTTTTCGGGCTACATCGTTATCGGAAAACTCCGTCTTGTCTTTTTACACTGGAACGACCTTCGTCTGGGAGCCGGAATCAGAAATTCCAAGCTCAAGGATATTATAATCGGTGATGACTGCGTAATTTACAATGTTAATTATTTTGAAAACTACCGTCTTGGCAACCGTGTAATTCTCTTTAACATCAGCGAAATCTGCTGTACAAATCACTCAAAATTTGGAAACGGAATCCTCAAAAAGGGCGAAACAGAAGACAAACGAATGTGGATTGGCGTTGCAAATGAAAACGACGGTCGCCGTATTCTGCCTTTTGAATCTATGATTGCGGGGGACGCCTACCTCTGGTCGCATTACCGTGACGACAGCGAGCTTTTGCAGCGTTTCGTTGAACTCACAGAAAACGGCAATACCGGCGAACTGGACACAATCGGCTTTATTGATGATGATACTGTTATCAAACAGACAAACATCATAAAAGACGCAAAGATTGGAAAAAGCGTTTATATTAAAGGCGCCCTCAAGCTCAAAAACATTACTATTCTTTCATCAGAGGAAGAACCAAGTCAGATTGGAGAGGGTGTAATTCTGGTAAACGGAATTATGGGCTACGGTACCCACGTCTTCTACAGTGCTATGGCAGTCCGCTTTGTTATAGGCAGAAACTGTAACGTAAAGTACGGCGCAAGACTTTTGAACTCAGTTCTCGGTGACAATTCAACAATTTCCTGCTGTGAAGTTTTGAACAATCTGATTTATCCTTTCCACGAACAGCATCATAACTCTTCCTTCCTGATTGCCACCACCGTTATGGGACAGAGCAATATTGCCTCAGGCGCAACAATCGGAAGTAACCACAACTCCCGAAGTCCGGACGGCGAAATTTTTGCGAAACGCGGCTTCTGGCCGGGACTTTGCAGCGACTTTAAACACAACTCCCGCTTTGCAAGCTTTGTTCTGGTTTCAAAGGGTAGCTACCAGCACGAGCTGGATATTCAATATCCTTTCTCCCTTGTTGCACCGGGACAAAACGGCGATCCTAGCGTACACATTGTTCCAGCCTGGCTTTTCATGTACGACATGTTCGCCGTTATGCGCAATAAAGATAAATTTGCTGTCCGCGACAAGCGAATCACAAAGATTCAGAACATTGAATTTGACCCACTCGCCCCTGATACAATGGAAGAAATTGCCCACGCACTGGAAAGACTGATTTCTCTTACAGCCGATTATCTTGCGGAATCAGGCGATAAAAAAATTACGGAAATCACAAAAGAAAGCAAGCGCTACCAGTATGCAAAAGATTTTCTTCACAAAAATCCGGACGCAGTCTTCACCCTTTCAGATTCACAATGTCAGAAAAAATACGGCGCTACAATCTGCAAGCCTGTCAGAGCCTATAAAACTTACCGGCAGATTGTAAAATACTTTGCGGTCAGAACCCTGATGGAATACACAAAAACCTTGAATTCCACCGTTCTTACAAACGAAATTATGGAACGCATCAAAAAAATTCCCTTATTTACCGAATGGGAAAACGTTGGCGGCCAGATTATGCCTCATGCAAAAGTTGAAGAACTTTTTGCCAGCATAAAGGACGGTTCAATCAATAACTGGGAATCTGTCCATCAGTTTTATAATCTCTGCGAGTGCTCTTACGGCCAGTATAAAGTCCGCTATGCCATCTACCTGCTTGAATACCTTTACTCAAGAGAATTTGAAGATTTTAACTCAGAGACCTTTGAAGATATCATCAATGACGTTTCAAAATGTGCCCAGCAGATTTACGATTCATCAGTAAAATCCCGCGAAAAAGATTACACTGATTACTATCGCACAATGGTTTACCGCAGCAAGGATGAAATGGAAGCCGTTCTTGGACAGCTTGCTAATAACTCCTTCTTAAAAGCATTGAAAAAATACACTGCCGGCTTTATTGATGAAGTAAAAAACTTCTTTTCTAATATGTAAGCCCTCTAGCAGCTGATAATACTTAGCTAGTGTATATGCCGAAGATTTTCTAAGGAGGATTATATGATTTTCGGCTATATACGGGTAAGTACAGACAAGCAGACTGTATTAAATCAGAAGTACGAAATTACTTGCTATGCAAAACGTCATAAAATCAAAATTGATAAGTGGATTGCAGAAACTATAAGCGGCACGGTTGCACCGTCAAAGCGCAATCTGGGAAAATTATTAGGCAAAGTAAAAAAAGGTGACATCATAATCTGTTCAGAAATATCCCGTCTGGGAAGAAACATGTTTATGATTATGTCAATTCTCAACCGACTGATGGAAGACGGCGTACTTGTCTACACAGTCAAAGAAGGATACAAACTCGGAAGCGACCTTACAAGTAAAGTGCTGGCTTTTGCCTTCAGCATTTCCGCAGAAATCGAACGCACACTGATTTCCGACCGCACTAAAGAAGCTCTGCGCCGTAAAAAATCCGAAGGAGTTGTACTTGGCCGCCCCCGCGGTAAACTGAACACAAGATACAAACTATCCCCCTACGAAAATGAAATAATCAATATGCTTTTATGTGGATATTCAAAAAAATACATCAGCGAAACCTTCAACGTAAACACACAGACACTGACAAACTTCCTGAAACGCCGCGGAATTGTCTTTAGAAACAGATTATAGCTGCATAACAACCACAAAAAACTCAATATAATACCTTAATTTTCTCAATTTTCGACAACAATATTTTGATACAAATCACAAGATTTTGCTGTTTCACGCATTTCCGTGAAACAGTGACCTCCAATTTAAAAGGAGGATTTTTTCAAATGAAAAAAATCGTTGGAATTATTGCAGCTGCTGCATTGGCATCAACTGCTTTCGCAGAAGTAAATGTAGGTACATGGAACAGAGCTATATTCGAACCAGTTTATTATGATGGTGATACAGTTCGTTCTTTCGAAGGTCCAAGCTGGGATGTAGGTTCAGTTGGTGGTGTACGTACTGGTCTTTCATTCTCTGCTTCTTCAGAGAATGCCGGTGTAGTATTCGATATCCATGGAAACCCAGGTGCTGCTATCGGTATGGGTGATAACGCATACACATGGGTAAAACCTGTTGATATGCTTACTCTTAAATTTGGTAAAATGGATAACAACTGGGGTCGTCTTGATCACTGCTTCGGAACATGGGATTACTCACGTTTCGCAGGAGTTCTTTCTGTAGGTGAAGGTCTTGCTGGTGTAGGTCGCCAGAATGGTCGTGGTGCTGAAATTACATTGCAGCCAGTTGAAGGTCTTGTAATTGACTACGAAGCTAATTTCTACGGTGATAACCACACATACGATGTAATGTGGGAATCATCTTCTACAATGATTGGTTACCAGGCTGATTTCGGATTCATCCGTGCAATCATCAATGGTCAGCAGGCTGCAAAGTACAAAGCAAAAGATGCAGATGGAGACGAAAAACCTGCTGCTGTAATCGCTCTTGCTGCTGATATCACAGCTATCGAAAACCTTGTTATTAAAGCAGGTCTTTCTATTCCTACAGTTCTTACAAAGAAAGATTCAGCTATCAGAATTGGTGCTGGTGTAGATTACAATCTTGACGCTCTTGCTCTCCATGCTCAGACAGAACTTGGAATCCGTGCAAAATCAATCAATGATGACCTTGACTATGAACTTGGTGCATTCACAGCTTATGTTGGTGCAGGTGTAGACTATGCATTCTCTGATGCTTGGAAACTTGTAACAGACGTTCGCTTCAGCACATACTCAGCACAGAATACAGATGGAAAAGATGTTAAATATGAAGATCCAGCATTCGGTGCTTACCTTGGTCTCCAGCAGCAGCTTACAAATGCAACATTCGCATTTGGTGCTCAGTTCGGAAAACGCGCTATGCATGCTAAACACGAAGCTGATGACTTCACATTTGCAGTACCTTTGACAATGACTGTAAGCTTCTAATTCCAACCCATTGGACTTAGAAACCTAGCTTAAAAAGCAAAAAGCGGTTGCCTTTTGGTAACCGCTTTTTTTATATCAACATAATAAATAATCCAAATAACTTAAAGCTTTCCCTTACAGCCCGCCATCCGTGTAAATCTGTGTCCCATCTGTGATTAAAACAATATTTCCTTCGTTAAATCGGCAAGCAGCATTAAGCAATTTGAGACTATTAATTTTCAATCATTTCTTTCAGTTCAAGGATTTTATCTTCAGGTAAAGATGTAATAGCAGCAACCTGTTCAACAGTAAGTCCAAGCTTTATAGCCCTTTCAGCATCTTCAACAGCTTTTTTCTGCTGACCTTCAAGAATTCCAGCCTGTTTACCTTCTGCACGGGCTTCTTCCTGTTTTACTGCAATGTCCATTTTATAATCATACTTTGCACATAACATGTTTATTACCTCCCGCGACTTTCGGTCTAAATATTCAGTAAGAATGCCTTCGTCTTTCGCGATTTCAATGGCCCGTCTTATCGAGCGTTTTGGAAAATGCCTGCTATAGGTTTGTTCGACTATTTCAATAAACCTACAGTACTCCCTAAGAATATCACAATTATTGAAAACCGGCAAATTCATATAGTCCGAGCAGTTTTTGACTTTTACCACAAGTTCCAGTTTACTGCCGTCTTTTTCATAAAAGGCATCAGAAAGCTTCAGTTCCTGCTCCTGCGGAATTGCTTTCTTTCCCACATAGACAACATAAAAATCAGGATTTGGAATTTTAAATACTTTTTCCTGGTAGCGTACGTTTACAGGGACAATACCCTCATAAATACGAGTTACATATTCCAGACAGCGGAAGGGCATGTTTTCGTTGACCGTAGATTGGTGCTCAACCAGAACAATCAGTTTGCCGTTTATTTCCCAGCTGACGTCATTATTGAAGGTTTTATAAAGCGTCTGCTCAATAACCTTACGCTCAAGATGAACTTCGCCCAGTTTGAAATTATTGCCTGACAGTGCATTGTAAAGTTCAAGAAAGTTTTTCTTTCCGTCCCTGTCGCTTCCGAATAAATCTGTAAATACAGAATCTTTGTAGTTTCTTCTCCAGAATGCCATTGCTTACCTCGAAAAAGTAAATTTTCTCCCCACCTATAAAATCCCCCTGAAATTAAAATTCCGGCAATGTTTTTAAATTTTTTTAGAAATTTTTTACCCGTAATCACAGGTGGTATTTATCCTTTTTTTTTGATAAAATAAATTTGTAACGAAAACATAAATAAACAGTTTTATTTTATATAAGTAAGAAAACTTTCTTCTTTAAAATCAAAATAGTAAATCATGGAGATTTAAAAATGAAAAAAAACGTAAAAATTGCAGCTTTTACAGCTATTCTTATCACAGCACTTGCAGCCGGAATTACTGCAAAAACAAAGTATGATGCAAATGGCGAAAGTGTCAGCTTCTGGAAAGAGCTTTTTGTTGGAAAACAGAAATATGTAGAATACGACGATGTTGAACTTCAGACAAACAATGTATTTCAGCAGCAGAAACAGCGTCCGTCAACAATGATTTACGATCCTGTTGCCAAAAGAGCCGGAGTTTCGACATATTTTGAAACAATGTTTTTTAAGTTTTCCTTTTCAGAAGCAGACAGAGAGATAATAATCAAAGCTGTTGATTTATATCTTGATGATTTTGCAAACAAAAGACTTATCCGCAACAATAACAAGACAACAAAAATGTACGGAAAAGGCAAATGTTTTGCAGAATTCGGAACTGTAAAGCTTATGATGAATCACGAAGCAAATACAACCTTTAAAACAGGATATCGTTTTGAAAAGAAATCTCCATATTTTGTAATTTCAGTTCAGGGAGCAAAAGATGAAGCTCCAAACCAGCCAAAATATACAGTGAAAGATTTTCCTACTGTAACAATGTACTTTACACGTGCTCAGGCAAAAGATTTTGCTGCAAAATTAAATCAGGATCAGCTTAATACCCTCCAGGCTGAATATGAAGAAAAAATTTCTGGTTTCCAGAACAAAATCATCCAGGAAAAAGAAGAGTATAATGGCCCTGAAAAAGACGTTTACGAAGAATAAAAGGGACAAAATATAACTTTCAAGAAAGCACCTGCCGCATCTGTCAGGTGCTTTTTTGTTTGGTAAAAGTATTACTAATCTCGCATATTTTTTGAATTTATTTTCAAAAAAATTACAAAAATCTCTCAAAACATTGCCGGAATTTGCAAAAAAAATCCATATTAAGATATGGAGGATTTTGAATGACTGAAAGGAAAAATATTGATGAGCGGCCGCTCACACCGGAGGAAAAATGGGAAAGGGCTACAATTGCAAACAACTTTATATTTTATAAGGTAATGAGGCATAATCCTGACGTCTGCAAGGAGCTGCTGGAACTTCTTCTGGAAATAGAAATAGACCGCATAGAAATGCGCGGGGAAGAGGTAATTGAAACAGATTTCGGCAGCAGGGGAATCCGGCTGGACATTTATGCTAAGAACGAAAGCAATGCCTATAATATTGAACTACAAGCTACCGATACAAAGGAATTACCTGAACGTGCCCGTTACTATCAGGGAACGATTGATGTGGATTGTTTAAAATCCGGGCAAACGTATAAGGAACTGAAAAATTCATACGTTATCTTTATCTGTATTCCCGACATTTTTGAAAAAGGGCTGCCATGCTATCATTTTGAAAATATCTGTCTGGAAGATAATTTTCTGAGTCTTAACGACCGGGCTTATAAAATCTTTTACATTGCGGATAACTATGATAAAATACTCAATGAAAAACAGAAAGAGTTTTTAAAGCTGGTTGCCGGACAAAAAGCAGGCGATAACTTTTCAAAGAAGGTTGCCCGGCTGGCAGAAGACGCAAAGCATAATACGCAATGGAAGAGGCAGTATATGGAATGGGAAAGACAGAGAGCATATGATTTCGAAAGCGGCAAGGAAGCTGG
>ODAI011523026.1_pt1 | contig 40822 bp, 32 predicted proteins | sample 1539321 | NCBI WGS metagenome assembly ODAI01 (sample SAMN02144231, study PRJEB22623) | gut metagenome | biome: sheep rumen | host: Ovis aries | place: New Zealand
ACCATTTCCCTTGCATATTCCGCAGGGTAGGTATCATCACCGTCAGCCATTATATAACATTCGGCATCTATTTCGCAGAACATACGTCTTATTACGTTCCCTTTTCCCTGTTTATACTCATGTCTTACGACTGCGCCTGCATTTCTTGCGATTTCGGCAGTATTGTCGGAGGAGTTGTTGTCATAGACATATATGACGGCTTCGGGGAGTTCTCTTTTGAAATCATTCACGACTTTTTCAATAGTTTTTGCCTCATTATAGCATGGAATGAGGACTGCTATCTTGTCGAGATGTCTGTTTGTTTGATTTTCCATAAGCACCTCATAATCATAAAAATTTTCAATACTTCACATTCTATCATGTATACGCACATATAATGTGATAGTTTTGTGAAAATTGTGTGAAATTTATTGACAGACAGTGAAAGAATTTCTGAAAATATATTTTGCTTTTCTGTATGTGATTACAAATAATTTCAAGCCTTTACTATCATAAGTTAGTACTCTTAAAGCAGTATTTCTCTCACTATTTTACAAAAATTTTTCTAATTTTTGAATATGCAAATATGTCATATTTATATGTAATATATATTTGACTTTTTGTATAATATGTGATATAATTAAATAATAATAATATATTTTCGCATATGCGGTAAGGAGGAATTTTTTATGCAGAAAACTAAGGAAAAAAGACGCATATCCGCTGTAATGATTGTTTTCGCAATGCTTTTGCAGGTTTTTTTCCTGCCGTTGAATAACAACATTACTTCAAAAGCTGTTGATTACAATTTCTGTTTCCCCGTGAAGAACGGCTGCAAAATCGCTTTTATCTACGGTTACAGTGCAAGCTACGGCGGAACTCACAGCGGTATTGACATTCATGCATCAGGTGACGATACCATATATGCAGCATATGACGGAGTTGTAAAGGCTACGGCAAATTCATGCCCGCATATCGACTGGGCAAAAACTCACGGCATGACAGACTGCGGTCATCTGAATACTTTCGGAAATTATATAAGAATTGAAGGTACTAACGGTCTGCAATTTTATTACGGACACCTTAAACAAAATTCCCTTAAAGTAAAAGTCGGCGACAAAGTAACCAAAGGTCAGGCAATCGCCACTATGGGTTCTTCGGGCTGTTCAACAGGAAAACATCTCCACTTTGAGGTAAGAACTTCAACCGCATCTTCCGCAAAAATCAACGTCAATCCTGCTTCTCAGGGCGGACTTATAACCTATGCAAACGGTCCTTACCAAGGCGATTTTATTCCCGTTTTGCCGACATCTGGAACTTTTTACCTGAAAAATAAGGGTACAGGTACTTATATGTATGTCACAGGTGCGGACAGCAACGGAATGAATGTCGGTCTTGGTGCAAAAAAAGACGACAGCCACTATAAAATGAGAATAACTGCCGTAAAATCAGGCGATGCAACAAGCGGCTGCTATATCACTCCTGAATCAGGCAGTAAGGTTATAAATCCCTATTCCGATACACCTGCAAACGGAACAAATGTAACGGTTTACACAAAAAATACCGACGGTACACAATACTGGGTATTTGAACAGGCTTCGGGAGGATATATTCTTCATAATTACTATAACTCAAATCTTGTCCTCAACGGTACAGGCTCAAATGTCAATATAGCCACTAGAACAGGCGCAGATTCACAGATATGGATAGTTGAAGAAATTAATCCCGTAATTGTAACTACCCCTGAACCCGTAACTACTACTACAACTACTACCACAGTTACTACTACTACCACCACAGTCACAACTACTGAAATCACTACCGAAGCAAACCCGATATTTACTGTTGATGAAAAAGATATTACTCTTAAACCAAATGAACAGTATACAATTAAGGCAAGCAAATCAAATCTTACCTATAAGTCAGGAGATACAAATATTGCCGTTGTTTCTTCATCAGGTGTTATTACTGCATTTACAAACGGAAAGACTGTCATTTCAGTAATTGATGATGAGTATAACGTTGTACAGATAAATCTTACAGTAAGCGACAAACTGCTTAAAGGTGATGCTAACCTTGACGGCAGAGTTTCAATATCCGATTCAGTCGCAATACTTCAATATATTGCAAACAGCACAAAGTTTAACCTTGCCGGTGAATCGCTTGACAACGCAGATGTTGACGGTACACCCGGTGTCAGCGGAAAAGATGCAGCTATAATACAGCTCTATGATGCAGGACTTATAACAGAATTTTAAAATAAAACTCCCGATATTTTCATATCGGGAGCTTTTTTATGCGATTTCAAATCTGTACATCTCAAAATATATGATTGTAATCACTGAAATAATACTTCCTGCCGCACTGATAATATAATAAGGGGAGGGAAGTTTTTTCTTTTTTGACATCATTGATACAATAGCGCATACAGCGGATATAATCATTACTGCCATGCATATTATCTGTAAAATGCCTGTTATTCTTTCGGCTGAAATCGGTATGCCGCTGTAATCAGAAAAAAATGTGAACGATACCAAAAATATTATTACAGAACTGATTTGTGCCGTCTGACCCGAAAAAACTGTTGCTGAACCCGAATATTTCTGCCATTTGCCGAATTTTTTGAGTTTATGCCTTATTCTTATCATGTAAATAGAAACAATGGCGATGATAAAATATAAAACTAAAAGAAAAAGTTTAAGTACATAAAATTTATCTTTTATATATTCCTCTGAAGATATCTGTAAAGCTGTACCGTCAGATGTTTTGTTTCCCAAAATCATAGCCGTATCATATTTCTGAAAATGTCCGTCATGTATTGCCTGCAATACATTACTGCCTGTATCATTGATATTTTCGCCTATGACATCTGCGGGAACTGCCATAAGATACGGCATAAACTTCATCATTCCGCTGTAAACTGCCCTTGATGGAAGATAATATCCGCTCAGACTGATTTTTTCATTTTTACCGAAATTATACTTTTCAGGTGTAAGTTCACCGAATACCATATACTGAGGGTCTTCCATAAATATATTACCGTTAGGTTCATTGACAAGTACGACAAGACCTGTCTTTGAATCAGGGTCAAACATCATATTAGCCTGTCCTGCATTGGTTGCACCGTTATGACCGTATGTGCGGACGGTATATTCATCACACCAAAAACCATGACAGCAAATCGGAATATCAGATTCACCATAAAAACTCGTACCTTCAAACATAAATTTCTGTGTTTCAGGATTTTCAAACAGCGGTGCATCATCGTTCACGAATGCCTGTGCATAGGTTATCAAATCGCCGAGAGTACCTGCTGCCGCACCTGCGGGATATGCGGAAATATAATGCAGTCTGTTTCCGAGGTCAATAGTTTGGAAGCCTGTTTTATAGCTCCTTGAAAGTTTTCTCTGCTGATATACAAAATCATTGTCGCTGTGAGTGGGATTTATTGAAGTATGCTCAATTCCGAGAGGTTCGAGAATATTTTTATGAACATATTCACAGTAATCCATGCCTGATACACATTCTATAACATATCCTGCGACAGCCGCACCGTAATTTGAATAAGCCATAACCTTATTCGGAGGATTTATCTGTACAGGTTCAATTGCCTGCAAAGCCTCTTTAAGCGGAAGGACTTCATTTTCATTTTTAACTTCAATAGGGCGTGTAGTTTCCTGCCAGCCTGCATTATGGTTCATCAGGTTCATCATTGTAATCGGTTCATCATATGACAAATGCTGAAAGAAATCATCTGGGAGATATTCCCTTATGTCTTTATCGAGGTCAAGCAGACCCTTTTCCCATAACTGCATTGCACTGACCCATACAAAAGTTTTTGATATACTGCCCCATTCATAAACGGAATTTTCATCGGCTGGGATATGGTTTTTAATGTCAGTCTGTCCGAAATATCCTGTATAAAGAATTTCATCACCTCTGAACACACCAATTTCCGCAGATGCAAAGGAGAGGTCATCTTCATCATTCATAGTATTTTTTTCTTCGATTTCCGTTATAAATTCATCAAGATTTTTTCCTGACGGAAGACGTATCAGTTCATCATCAGCTTTTGCAGTCAAGCTGCTGCATGAAAACATAATCCCAACACATAAAACAGCAGTCAGTTTTCTGAATAATCTCATAAAATTCACCTCACAGTTCCTTTGTATCATATTCAAGTACAGTGCAGATATATTTGTAGATAACTGAAAATATACCTGTCGATATTATCACCGCACCTAAAAGAAATCCGTCCGCAGTCTGTGCAAGCTGTAAAATCATGCCGAGTATGAGTGCAACAGATGACCCGAGCGGAATAATTCCCGAAACTATCAGAATCCATGTAACTATAACTGCAAATATAAAAATTATAGCGAAAATTTCCTCTTTGCTTGAATCTTTTATTTTTTTGAGTGATGTGTTTATATATTTGCTGTCCTTGAAATATTTTCTAAGTGATGATGCATTTATTGAAAGTCCTATTGCAAATGATGTAAAATAAATAAGATTGAAAAATCCGAGCGTTGAAAAGCCTGAAAGGTTTCTGAGCATTATTTTTATAATATCCTCGCCCTCCATGAATTTTGTATACAGTCCGAGTTTCAGGGAAATAAGCATAAGTATATAAAATATCAGGCTCATAACTGTATAGATTCCTGTTGTGAGAATAAATCTTGAACGCACTAAGTCTTTTCTTTCTATGGGAATAATGCTGTACATTTTTTCGCTGTGGTATTTCTGTTCATTCTGGAAAAGCATAGGCACAAAGAAACAGCCGAACTCAAACGGACAGTATATTCCTGCAATCGGAGATATGATAAATCCCATAGCCCCGAACATTACAGTTATAAGTATAACCATTCCCCTCATATTATTTTTTCCGCCGTTTATGGTAATCAAATCTGCACGAATTATATTATATATTTTATCCATAATAATCTCCTTATTTAACATCGTCAAGTTTGCGCTTTTATAGCCTTGCATCTTCGTTCACTCCACTGCGTTTCGTTCACTCCCGATGCAAGAGCGCAAACTTTCCTCTGATTTAACATCATCAAATTTATAATTCCCGCTTTGATACTTTATTTGCGGTTATCTCTCCGAAAATAATACTGGTTAAAAATGATATAATATTAATAGCTACTGCGAGGATAATTTTCCCCGAAACGCTTGACGGCATACTCGGAAGCATAAAAATTGGAATGATACCATGTTCGGAAAGCCATAAAAATCCTGCAATAAGCCCTACAAAAACACCTATACTTATTGTGATTATCTTCATTTCATTTTCTCTGCCGAAAATCTGACCCATCATTTCCATATACAAAAAGCAGAAGCAAAAAAATGCAAACATACCGACTATTACCGTAAAAGTCAGGTGATTGTCCTCAAAGCTGTCCTTTATCATCTGTAACATTTCGCTGTCCTGATTCGGCAGTATCCTGTATAATTTAAGGTTTATTGATATTAAAGCCAAAATAATCTCAGTTATTTCCGCTATGAAGTGAATCAGGAAAACATATATAAACCTTGCACGGGTTATATTTTTTCTTTTGACAGGTAAAATTCCGTAGAGCTTGTTGAAACCGTTTTTATCAGCCATTCCCTGCAAAGGTATCACAAAAATCATAGCACCGAATATTATGTATCCACATATAATAGGCGAAAAAAACAGACTCAGTCCGAAACACATCACGGCAACCACAAGAAATGACGGTAAACCCAGAGGTTTTGCCGTAAGGTAATCAAACCTTATTATTTTTTGAATGTCTTTCATTTTTATCCTCCTTTGCGATATAGATTAAAATTTCGTCAATGCTTGCCTTTTCAGCCTCAATGGATTTCGGAACTTCATTCAGATAAGCAGTTTCAAGCATGGCATCAAAACCGTTTCTGTAAGAATGAAAGCCTATTAATTTTTCTTTAAGATTAGCAGGAATATCGTTTTCATCTCCCTTTATTACGGCATATTTTTCGGAGAGTTTGTCTTTTTCGCCTGTAAACCACACTTTACCGTCATGCAGGATAGTAACATAGTCAGCGATTCTTTCAACATCAGCGGTTATATGGGTTGAAAACAGAACGCCTCTGTTTTCGTCCTCAATGTATTCGAGAAGAATGTCAAGAAGTTCATCACGGGCAACAGGGTCAAGACCGCTTGTCGGTTCATCGAGAATTATCAGTTCAGCCTTATGTGAGAGGGCAATTGCAATCATGAGTTTCATTTTCATACCCTTTGAAAATTCGCCTGTTTTCTTTTTTTCGGGCAGGTCAAATTCTTTTATACGGCTGAAAAATTCCTTGCTGTCCCAGTCCTTGTAAAAAGGTGTCAACTGCTGTTCAATCTGTATTATATTGAGATGTTCAGCGAGATAGAGACTGTCAAAGACAACGCCTGATTTTTCCTTTATGGCGATAGTATCGTCAACGCTGTCCAGACCGAAAACGCTTATTTTACCGCTGTCGATTTTAGCCATATTCAGGATTGAACGTATGGTAGTGGTTTTGCCTGAGCCGTTTTCACCTACAAATCCCATAACATAGCCTTTTGGAAGTGAAAAGCTCACATCTTTAAGGGCGAAATCGTCATATTTTTTATTGAGATTTAAAATTTCAAGAATGTTTTCCATTTTTATTCCTCCATAAATTTTTTCAGTGCGGATATTATTTCATCATCTGAAAGTCCCGCATTGCGACCATTAGTTACAGCTTTTTGCAGACCGTCCTCCATTTCAAAGAGCATACGTTCACGCATAAGTTCATTATTTTTCGGTGCAGTAAAATATCCTTTTCCTGTGACAGATATTATAAATCCCTCGTCCGCAAGGTCATTATATGCTCTTGTGGTAGTTATCACGCTGATTTTAAGGTCACGGGCAAGCTGACGTATTGACGGAAGCTGTTCATTTTCGCCGATAGTTCCGTCAAGAATCTGAGTTTTAATCTGCTGTTCTATCTGTTCATAGATAGGCAGTTCGGATTTATTTTTAATTACAATTTTCATAGAGTACTCCCTGATATACTGTATATATTTGATTATATACAGTATAACACTGCTTTTGTCATTTGTCAATAGGAATTTTTAAGTTTCACTATGATATATATTATTTATATTCCGTCCAACCTGTTGCAGTTTTTTCATGAATATGATATAATTAAAAGCGGAAATTATAAAAATCGGAGGAAATTATGGAAATTCAGAGTATAAATTACAATTCTCATACAGTACGCTATTTCCGTTTCGGAAATCCTGACGGACAGCCTTTTGTAATCATTGCAGGTGTTGCTGTCAGGAGTGTTATGGAATCGGCTGAGTTTATCAGGCAGCAGTATATATCTTTTGAAAAGGATTACAATGTTTATGTGATTGACCGCAGAACAGATGTATATGACGGATATGACATAAATGATATGGCTGATGATATTATTCATGTGCTTGACAGCCTGTCAGTCAGAAATGCTGATATATACGGTGTTTCGCAGGGCGGAATGATTGCACAGTCAATAGCTGTAAATCGTCCTGATATAGTCAGAAGGCTTGTTTTGTGTTCGACAGGTTCTTATGTCAATGATTCAGCTCTGGAAGTTATGAATAAATGGAGGAAATTTGCGGAAAATCATGATGCAGAAAAACTTATGCTGTCATTTGCCGAAAATGTATACACGCCTGCATACTGCGAAAAATATTACAATGCTTTTTTAAAGCTGGGCGAACTTCTCACGGAGAAGGAACTCGACAGATTCAGCATTATAGTTAAATGTACCGATAAATTTGATATACGCAGTAAACTTAATTGTATTCAGTGTCCCATACTGGTTATAGGTGCTGAAAATGACAGGATATTCGGCACTGAACCTTCGGAAAATATTGCGGGACTTACAGGCGGTGAACTTTATATCTATAAAAATGAAGCACATGGAGTTTATGACGAAAATGCAGATGTTCTTGTGAAAATTAAAAATTTTCTGGACAAAAACTGACAAAAAAAGACTGTATAACAAAATCGTTATACAGTCTTTTATTTTTAATGCTAAATTATTCTGATACGGGTCTGCCGCTGTTTGTGGGAATTGGTTTCATAGTCGGGAAAAGAAGTACATCTCTTATTGATGCGCTGTCAGTCAGGAGCATAACAAGTCTGTCAAGTCCGAATCCAAGTCCGCCTGTTGGAGGAAGTCCGTATTCAAGGGCAGTGATGAAGTCCTCATCAACTTCTGCATTTGCGCCCTGCGCTCTTTTAGCCTCAACCTGCTTTACGAATCTTTCTTTCTGGTCAATGGGGTCATTGAGTTCTGAGAAAGCGTTGCCCATTTCACGGCAGTATATGAAATATTCAAAACGCTCAGTGAATGCAGGATTTGACGGTTTTCTCTTTGCAAGGGGTGAATTTTCAACGGGATAGTCATATATGATAGTCGGCTGGACGAGTTTTTCTTCTACAAAAGCATCAAAGAAAGCTATAAGTACATGACCCTTTGTAGCGTTTTCGCCCTCATCAACTTCAACGCCTTTTTCCTTTGCGACAGCTCTTGCGGCTGCATCATCAGCCCAGTCGTTATAGTCAACGCCTGCATATTTTTTCACAGCCTCGACCATTGTAAGGCGTTCCCAAGGTTTTTCCATATCTATTTCAATGCCCTGATAGGTAATTTTAGCAGTTCCGCAGACATTCTTTGCGATAGTGCGGTACATATTTTCGATTAAGTCCATCATTCCTATATAGTCGGTATAAGCCTGATACATTTCGACTGAGGTAAATTCGGGGTTATGGGAGGTATCCATTCCCTCGTTCCTGAAAATACGTCCGACTTCATAAACTCTGTCGAATCCGCCTACAATGAGTCTTTTGAGGTAGAGTTCGGTTTCAATACGCATATACATATCAATGTCAAGAGTATTGTGGTGAGTAACGAAAGGTCTTGCGGCTGCGCCTATTTCGAGGGTATGGAGTACAGGAGTATCAACTTCGGTATAGCCGAGATTGTCGAGATAATTTCTTACCTCTTTTATAATCTGGCTTCTCTTTATGAAAGTATCTTTGACTTCGGGGTTTACGATAAGGTCAAGATATCTCTGGCGGTATCTCATGTCACGGTCTTTAAGACCATGCCATTTTTCGGGGAGGGGGAGGAGTGATTTTGAAAGGAGGAATATATTTTTTGCATGGATTGAGATTTCGCCCTTCATTGTGCGGAAAACGAAACCTTCAACTCCGATGATGTCGCCTATATCCCATTTTTTCTTGAACTGCTTGAAAAGGTCTGCGCCGACATCATTTGAACGGACATAGACCTGAATCCTGTCGCTTGCGTCACGGACATCAATGAAATTGGCTTTCCCCATATTTCTCCAGCTCATGATACGTCCTGCGATGCGGACTGTATTTTCGTGGAGTTTTTCGAGACTTTCCTTAATTTTCTCCTCATCACCGTCAGCAGCGGCATTTATTTCAGCCTCGTCCTTTTCGTACTGTGCTTTAAGGTCGGCAGCTTTTGCGGTAACGTCAAATTTTGTAGTCTGATAGGGGTCAAAGCCCTCCTCACGCAGGGAAGCGAGCTTGTCAAGTCTGTCCTTCTTCAATATATTTATATCCTGTTCTTCCTGAACGGGGTTTGTCTGATTTTCACTCATTTTCTGATATACGTCCTTTCGGGGATTATTTGGAGATGTCGATAACTTCAAAGATAAGTTCACCGACAGGTGCTTCAACGATGAAAGTATCGCCCACTTTTTTCTTCATAGCGGCTTTTCCGATAGGTGATTCATCGGAGATAAGACCTTTTCTTACATCGACATGGTTAGTGCCGACAATGGTAAAGCTTTCTATTTTGTCGCTTCCCTGTCTTTTTATCTGGATTTTTGAACCCATACCGATTTCATCGACAGAGATATTTGAATCTTCGATAATTTCGGCATTGTCGATAGTATACTGGAGTTCAGCGATATGAGCTTCGAGGATAGCCTGTTCGTTTTTAGCCTCGTCGTACTCGGCATTTTCTGAGAGGTCGCCGTATGAACGGGCAACTTTAAGGCGTTCTGCGACTTCTTTACGTTTATTGATTTTAAGGTCATCGAGTTCCTGAACCAGTTTTTCATAGTTTGATCTGGACATCTGTTTAGCCATAATATACATCTCCTTACAAGAATTATGTTTTTAACATATTAATTATAGTACGGTTTTGAAAAAAAGTCAAGATATATTTGGATATTTTACATTTATTTTTGAGTCATAAGTTGTAATTCGGGGAGCAGGAGAGTTTTTTCAGGTTTTGTCATAATAAATATTATATTCAGCATGACAGAAAATAAATAACAGAATATTTCAACATTCAAAAAAAATCTTGACATAATTATCAAATGGCGGTATAATTATATAAGAGAAAGTCTTTTGAGATGAATTTATATTTTTTACTTTAAAGACAGCCGAGAAATTACAGAAAATATGATGTAATTAATATGAAAAAACATATATTCAGAATGTCAGCCGTTCTTATGTGCGCTATGTGCCGTTTTCTGTCAATGCCGGCAGCACCCGTGAGGGTAAACGTTTCGACAGCCGGACAGCTTGTCTCCGCAATTGCTGATGCAAAAATATTCCGTAAATACTTGACAAAATTTCGGAAATAAATATAATATATGTAGAACGTTTCAGAAAATATTAATCTGAAAATCAAAGTTGTTTTTTTACTTTGAAAAAATAATGTTATGAGGAGACATAAAAATGAAGAAAAATTTTATCGCACTTGCAGCCGCATTTTGCATTACAGCTTCTCTGACTGCCTGCGGAGACAACAATAATGTTTCGGAAGAAAATTCCGAATCCGAAAATTTATCCGCAACCGAAAATATGTCAGCAGAAATTCCCTCCGAGGAAACAGAAACTCCCTCCGAAGAAATATCAATAAATGAATCTGTATCGGAACTTGAATACTGGACTGAGGATTCACAGGCGGCTGAATCCATAAGAGAATATGTTGATGCTGTATGCGATGAAAACGGAGAATATTATGTTCCGTCTGCCGAACGTATTGCAGTATTCGACGTTGACGGCACACTGATAAGAGAAAGATTTCCCACATATTTTGACCAGTGTATGCTTATTCACAGACTTCTGCATGATGATACATATGAAGCACCTGAGGAGGACAGGGAGTTTGCCGAGGAACTGGAATATGCCCTGCTCAACGGAGAACCTGAACCTGATGCACCACGTTCCTCTGCACAGATGGCTGCCGAATCATTCAAGGGCTTTACAGTGGAAGAATACAGTGAATATGTAAGGGACTTCATGTCTGAACCTGTTGAGGGATTTGAGGGAATGACCTATGGCGAGGGATTTTTCAAGCCTATGGTATCACTTGTACAGTATCTTTCGGAACACGATTTCAAGGTATTCATATGCAGCGGCGGAGAACGCATAATGCTGCGTGAACTGATTAAGGGAACTCTTGATGAATGGATTCCCCCTTATCAGGTAATAGGAACTACATTTTCACTCACAGCTCCCGGACAGGGCGAAACTGCCGACAGAAGCTATACATATACTGCTGATGATGAAATAATCTTAGAGGGAAATATGATTTTCAAAAATCTCAAAATCGGAAAAGTAAAAAGTATCGTCAGCGAAATAGGCTGTAAGCCTGTACTCGCTTTCGGAAACAGCAGCGGAGATTTCGCAATGGGAGAATATACCGTCCAGAACGGCGGAAAAGCATATATGCTCCTTTGTGACGATACAGAACGTGACTACGGCGATATTGAAGTAGCTGAAAGTTTTGCGGAAGAATGTGATGAACTCGGATTTGAAACCATATCAATGAAAGACGATTTTGCCACAATTTATGGTGATGAAGTAAAATGTGCCGCTTTTGCAGCGGTTCAGCAATAATTTAAGTGCAATAAAACAGAATCTCATAAAAGATTTTAAAATAAAAAAGGTCAATGTCCTCAATTCTCAAAGGATATTGACCTTTATTTTATTATATGGCTGTATCACTCTTTTAAATTTTAATATTTTCGATTGCCTTGAATATAAATTCTTTTATTTCGTTTACACTCATATCACTGCTGATATTATAGCCGTGAGATGAAAAATATTTTCTCAGTTCCTCATCGTCTGTATCTTCATCACCGGCATCTTCATCAAGTTTCAGTCCCCGTGAGGGGTGTGAGTTGCAACAAAGAATGCAATGGAATATGTCAAGCCTTTTATGTTTCAGTCCCCGTGAGGGGTGTGAGTTGCAACACTACGGGAATCGTAACTGAAGTCGCAAAAGCTGTGTTTCAGTCCCCGTGAGGGGTGTGAGTTGCAACGACGACGAGTTTAATAAGTTGGATAAACTCAGTGTTTCAGTCCCCGTGAGGGGTGTGAGTTGCAACTCAAAACACACAGACGCAAATGAGGATATAATAGTTTCAGTCCCCGTGAGGGGTGTGAGTTGCAACGTAGTGACGTATGATACAAAGAATCCAAATCCGAGTTTCAGTCCCCGTGAGGGGTGTGAGTTGCAACACGAATCTGCTTTGCAAGAGCAAGCATTTCCTGAAGTTTCAGTCCCCGTGAGGGGTGTGAGTTGCAACGCATTTTCGGGAACTGAAACAGTATTTCCGTTTAGTTTCAGTCCCCGTGAGGGGTGTGAGTTGCAACTCCGTTATTTTGTCTCATTCTCTCACCCCTCAGAACGTTTCAGTCCCCGTGAGGGGTGTGAGTTGCAACAGTTGATACAACAATAACACCTGCTCCGACAATCGAAGTTTCAGTCCCCGTGAGGGGTGTGAGTTGCAACATTTCGCAAAGGAATGTTCGTTGATAACATACAGTTTCAGTCCCCGTGAGGGGTGTGAGTTGCAACCGGACGATAACACAGCTGAATTTGACGGATTCACGTTTCAGTCCCCGTGAGGGGTGTGAGTTGCAACACCAATATTTAGTGTTTAAAAATACTGATACACTATATATAGTGGCTGCAATTAAATAAAAAGAATAATTAAGCCGTATCTGTTCATATTCTGTTCATAAACGGCTTGATTTCAGGTGCGAATCCCCTTTTTCTGACCTTATTTTCAGGTGTATTTTACAGGGATTCGCACCTATATGATAACATAAATCAAGCGGAATGTCAAGTGCTTTTTGTGAATTTCCACAAAAAATTTATATTCATAAGTAATTGCGGGGTTTTTAAATTATTTTCTCTTTCCTTTTGTGGATATATTGCTGAAAAAACCGCCTGTACTGCTGTCACCGAACTGTGTTTTTCCTGTATAGGGCTTATTTTTTCCGCTGTTGTAATTGTTTTTGTTGTCGCCGCTTTCTGTTTCGGGGTGGCAGGGCAAATCCTGTTTTTTTGACATAAGAGAAGGCAGTTTACAATGAGAACTTTTGTTTTTTGGTACTTTCCAGCGGTTTTCTGAAAACCATTCAAAGATTTTTTCCTTGTCATCATAATACGGATAGCTTATCAGTCCGCCTTCAACGGCATTGAAATCCGTCACACGGAGTAGACATTTCACATTATTCTGATTGCTGAAAAGGCTTTCTGTGGCTTGTGCGATAAGGTCAGAGCGGTCTTTTTCCTCATAGTGCGGATATTCAAAACTTCTGACTGTTACATTATTGCAGATAATTTTTGCCGAACCGAGACCGATTGGTTTGCCGTAGCCTATCTTATGGCATTGTTTTGAATCAATGCTGTTATCGCCGAGATTAAGTGCAAAGATAATTTTTTTCAGTTGTTCTTCCGTAATATCGTCGAAATAGACATTGAATCTGAAAACAGTATCTTTTTTGAGAAGCTGTATTTTACGCTCCATGTTTTCCTGAACTTTTTCGGCTGACTGAAGTTTTTTGCCTGAGTTGTCATGCCAATAGAATTTTCTTCCTGAAATGTTCACTCCCTCGGTATCGGCTGTAAATTTTTCGCCTTTATATCTGAGATAAAACTCAAACGAAGAAAGTCTCGGAGTTCCCATAAGAACGGTTACATAGTCCTTTTCAAGGCAGTCATCGCTTCTGCACTCGGCATCGGAAAATCTGAGCCTTGAAGATATACAGCAGTTGTTTTCTCCTGTCATTCCGAAAACAGCGCAGGCTTCGCAGATATTTTCTTTGCCGCTGCATTTGTCGAGGTTATGTTTTTCCAGAATATCAATTGGCTGGTTATAGAAAACAGCTCTTGACATCTGCGAAGATGAAAAGTAGAAATGACCGTCACTTTCGAGATACCATACAGGGAGCATTGCCTCGCCTTTTTTCATTTTCATGAAAAGGGCTTCATATTCTCTGTGACGTTTTTCGTCTTCTTTTTTTTCACTTTCAGATTTTCTGCTGCTGTTTGAAGCCTCATACATTCTGATATTTTCTTCAAGACGCTTTATGTATCTGTTTTCTTCTCTGCCGTTGCTTTCCTTTTGCGGGAATCTTCTGACGATTCCGATTTTTTCAAAAATGCTGTCGAGATTTTCGATAGGCTTGCCGTTTATTTTTCCTTTGAAACGGTCAACCTTATGGACATAGCCTGTGCATTTAGCGTTTTTACCTTCAACATTTCTGAGATATGAAATTTGTCCTGATGTTGATTTGTAGCTGTCGAATTTAACCTTTTGTCCCTCATGATAATTTTCCAGCAGTAAATTTTGTTTATCCTTGTAGCGTTCGGCTTTATAGAGGATATACTCACCGTTTTCAAAGCTGAGAAGTCCGCATTCTTTTTTATCAAGCCTTGATGAAAAATAGTCGTCATCATCTGCATTTGTTGAGGAGAAGCATGAATCCGTAAGTGTTTCATAGACATTTCTGATAACGCCTCTTATGGTACTTCCGGGGATAACGGGTTTTCCGTCCACACTGAAAAAATCAAAATTTTTTTCAGATACCTGTTCGCATACGGACATCTGGGTAAGTGTTTTCAGTGTACATTCTATTTTTCCGCTGAGAAGTTTTTCATTGCTGTAATATTCAGAAATACTTTTTTTCTCACCTGTTTCAACAGGGACAAAAGTATATGGATTGATAAATTTATCCATTACTGTTCCCCCTTCCTTAGAAACTTAACAACTCTGAAATCAGAAATCTGTGCGATGTTCTGTTCGTCAAACGAGATGTAATTTCTTATTTTTATTCTCTCTGCATCTGCAACAGGAAGTGAATAATATCCGCCTCCTGTTGTGACATAATTGTTTCCCGATGTATTTTTATTGTCAAGGTCTATGTCAAGGTAATGCACTTCATCTATATACTGTTCGGAATCAAGTTTGCTGTCATCAATTAAACGGAAATAAAAATTATCGGCAATAGTTCCACGCATTATTTTTATTTCAGACGTATCATTGAATACTCTTGCTTCGAGAAGGTGTTCCACATCGGATATTTCCTGCTGTTGGCAGCATATGAATCTGTTTGTATACATCAGTATCATATTTCCGTCTGTAATAAATTCGCTTATGGTTTTGTTGATATCATCTGCTGTGCCGCTTGATTTTATATATGAAAACTTATCCAATTATACCACCTTCCATCATTTTTGCAATATCGCACTGTCTGAGAGCTTCTGTGACATCTTTGCCGTTCAATTCCATTTTTTCGACTTCAAATATACCTCTGCCCACGGAAGTAAGACCTCCTGTACTGAGATAGCCTTTATCAAGGTCACATATAACGGCGCAGAGAACAGTCATACATTTTTCAGCTTCGGGAATTTTATTGGAAATAATTATTTCAAGCCTGCATCTTCCGTTATAGCGTGTTAATTCGCTGTACAGTGCCTTGTTTTTTACACCGCCTGAAAATCGGTCAATAGATGTTCTGGTTATAAGCTTTTCGCTTGAATCTTTCAGTTTGCTTTCGCTGAAAACGATTTCCGATTTCTTCTGACTTTTATTTTGGGTATCCACATATCCGAAAAGTTTTTCTGTCAGTTCAGGGCTTCCTGACAGTTTTTTGAATCTGCTTCTGAAAGCACCTGCCCAGCTTGTGCCGGAGATAACAGGGTTTCCGTTTTTATCTGAAAGCTGTATAAAATCTGCTTTGCTGATATCCTTGACAGTATATGAACGTATTGACAATGCGCCTTTTTGTTTAAGATTAAGTGTGATTTTGCTGTAATATTTTTCGGCACTGTATTCGCTCAGTTTATCGGTGATATCGGTGTAGCAGTCATCTGCATCATAGTTGTACTGGTCGAAATCAAGCCATTTTTTCCTGTCATCAGGCAGACTGAAAAAAGCTTCTTTCAAGGCGGTTATTTTAAGTTTTCCGTATCCTCTTGTAGATTTTGAGCCTAATCTCAGGTATCCTGAATCTATTGCGGAAAGCGCACAGAGAATACTTGTTTTTTCATCTTCTGTAATTTTATCGAGTTCAATCAGTGTTACGAAATCCGCACCTGATTCAACGGCTTCCTTATCGAATTTAGCCCCTTGAACGCCGACCTTGTTATTTTCGGTTTCATTTCCTGAGATTTCACTTTCGATTTTATTTTCGAGTGCCACGCTGTCTCTGACGGTGATAAAATCATCTGTAACAGTTGTAACTGCGTCATAGAATTTTATCTTGCTCGGAATACTTTTTCCGTTTTCCGTAGTACCCCATAATTCATCGCTGCATCTGCCTGTATCTTCAAGAAAATGATGTATGATTCCTGCAATTGAAGAAGCCGGTATAACGGGATTATTGCGGCTGTCAAGTATAACATCGCTGTCGGTATTGGCATTTTCACCTGAACCCACAGCAAGAGGAGAGTCAAGTGTGAATCTGACTTTGAAAAAAGTAATATTGTTATTCATTGTCGTTTTTCTCCCTTCTCTTGTAATACTTTATAAGCGTCAGAATAAGGAGCAGATAATCTTTCCATACAGTATTCCTGTATTTTTCCGCATCTGATTTTTCGACTATTTTTTCAAATGCAGCTACGGAACTGCTTCTGTGTTCTTTATTATCGTTGATATCCGATTTTAAAAGCTCTGTAAATTCATCAAAAGTTCCGGAATGTTTTACAAAGAGTACAAATCTGCCGACCTGACTTTTTGTAATGGTGTTGTCTGAATATGCCGCTTCATTTTCCTCGGCAAATCTTATGGCTTCCTTACGCATATTCATGAGCATTTCATTTTTTTCGAGCAGTTCTGAAAGCTGTCCTTTTTCCGTTGAAACGTTCTTTTTGTCAGTATTTTTCTCAGATACGGATTTCAGTTTGTCTGCGGGTATCAGCATTACCTTGCCGAATCCCTCGTTTTGTTTTGTGCCGATATATTTTATTTCGGGGAGAATCATATCTTCTTTCGCAGTAAATATAAGAGCCGAACCGCTTGCTATTGCCCTGACTGACGGTTTCTGCATATTCCACTGAGTATTGAATCCTGAAACTGTTTTGTATTTCAGAGCTGACCTTTTTCTGCTGCGGTCTTTGTCAAATTCAAGGTTTTTATATCCCAAAGCCTCTCTCATTCCGTCAGCAGTTATATCATAACCGCCCATACCGTCAGGAATGAGAATATCAGAAACTGCCAAAGCTATGAAACGTTCTCCTGCCCTTAATTTATTTTCATTGACAACAGCATTTTTGATACTGCTTTTTACAAGTCTGCATTTTGAATACTGAGCGGAACGGCTTTTTCCGAAGCATATATCACATTTGCAGAGAAGTTCATACAATTCTTTTATATATTCAGCCTTGCCTGTAATAGTACCCTTGAAATACTGGTCGGAACATATGCTTGTCTGGGTGTAGAGAGTAGAATTATCGGTTTTGCTGTGATGATAGATTGTCTCTGTAACAGGCGAAACAACATTGAGGTCATAGTCACAGAATCCGCTTTTCAGGGGTTTTATTATTTTTTTCTCATCGGTATCGTCAAATCTGAGTATATTGTAATAATTGCTTTCGCCCTTGATTTTTCCTATGATAACGGGCGCAGGAAAATAATCCCTGCCGTTTCTGTCGGAAATATACAGATTTGAGAAACGGACATTATTTTTCAGGAATATTTCCTCAAACCTGCTGTCTGCATCGGAATTTTTCAGATATTCACCTGCCAGCAGTCCTATAACAGATGTTCCTGTGATATAATCGGCAGTATCATTGGATTTCTTCATTGAAATCATAACATTTGATTCAAGTCTTACAGTGTACTCTATCTGCAGTTCGTCACCGTCGGTATTTTCGGGAATAAAGGGAAATATCTGCTCCTCACAGATAAATTCACATTTGACAGCTCCGAAACCACGGTTGCGCTTATATCCGATATTTCTCAATGCCCTGCATATATCGGCAAATTCCTTTTCATACTCTTTTCCGATACTGACATCTGCATAGAAAACAAGTTCTTCATTTCCGTCGCCGAAAGGTGAATAATGCCTTATAACTCTTGTAAAGCGGAGAGAATTATCTTTGGCGGTATCATTTTCGATAGCAGTTGAGGCTCTTGTATAGGTAAAGAGAGAGAGATTTTTTTCGGCATTGAGTTTATCATCAGCCGCCGCCTCGTCCCATAGTTTTTCTATGCCTGAAATTCTCGCATCGGATATTCTGAGAGAACCCGAGTATGCTCTGCCGCTTACACCGAATATTTCGTCAATATAGTCCGAACCTATCTGCACAGCGGCTTCCCTGAGACAGCCTTTCAGTCTTCTTCCGCCTATATACGGGAAACCGAATTTATCATAGCTTACATCGGTATCAATCAATGATGAAAAACCGTCACCGCTTGCCGAACACAAATCTGATTTTAGTGTTATTTTCAGTCTGCTCAACTCATTCACCTTCCTTTCTGAACCAGAGGTCATAAACGATTGAGATATCATATATCATATCGGGCGGCAGAATCGTTTTATCTGCACAGGCATTTTCAGCCTGTCTTGAATCAATGCGTTTCAGTTCGGTTATGTAATACGGCTCGCCTTTGCTGATACTTTCACTGAGGTTCTTGATATCTGCACGTTTGACCTTGATATTGTCCTCCTCAGCTATTTTTCTGCCAAGTTCAATAAAGTTCTTCCATGATGAGGAATACTCGTAAGGTCGGCAGGTATGTTCAGCTTCCTGACGTTCTCTTATAGCATCAAGGGAATTGGTGATACCTGCATGGCAGTAATGGAAGTCTATAAAGTTTTTGTTTTCCGACTGTTCAACATGAGCTTTTTTCTTTCCGCTTTCACAGCACTGTTCTGCTATTTCGTATACATCGGCAAAAGGTGCGTGGCTGTGGAATATTGCAACTCCCGCACAGGCGGTATTGTCTTTACTATTTGCCAGTGTGTCAAAATATGTTTCGAGTATAAGCGGAACGGCTCTTGCGTTGCAGACAAGAGTTATTTCATCTCCGCCGCTGATAATGATACGCAGGGAATAAGGATTGACTTTTTTAATGATTTTGTCTTTTTTCTTTTTTTCTTCAAATTCATTATATTTTGAAGAAAGGACAGTTTTGATAGCATTAATGGGATTAACTACAAAATCGTTGTTTGTCTTGACTGAAAACTCCCTGAGAGCGTTTATACCATCGGCATAGCCTGTTTTGCCCTCAGTTTTGTTTTTCAGTTTGTCGCCCATGTTATTGCCGTCTATGTAAATTATAGCCAGCAGACTTTCAGTTCCCTTATCAACCATGTTGTCAAATTCTTTTTCTATGATGTTATCTCCATTTTTTTTCATACTTTCATAGGCTTCCTGTTTTTTTAATGCCTCTGTTGTGTACTGTTTTTTGCCGTCTTTTTTGACGATAGGCTGATAAGTAAGGCGGTCTGTCTGAGTGAACGGAAGAACATTACAGGGAGACTGATAAACTCCAAGATTTTTTTTCAGGGTATTTTCCTCATAGAGTTTTTTTCTGTCCTCAACGAAATTCAGTTCACCGTTATGTTCTTCTATTTTAACACATGAAGCAATAATACTTATGGTATGGGATTTTTGCAGGACAGAGAGTGAAAGCCCCCTGTTAAATTCCTTAAATGTATCTTCATCTTTGAAAATCATGCAGAGATTTCCTCCGCCTTCATAGACTATTTCCGCATCTAAATTCTGATTGCTGAAATCAGTGAAGAAATCGCCTTCAACTTTTTTGTTCTTCCAGTCGCTTCTGATATTGAGACTGCATTCTTCTATAAAGTCGGAGAATATATTTCTGAGCAGTTCTGAACCGCCTGTTATTTCCTGTACACGGTTAGTACGATAGATATATTCCTGCTTGCTTCGGCAGTCATATAAAGCTAAAACTTCATTCAAATAATATCACCTCTGTTCAATTATGCCGATATTAATATCATTTTCCTTTTATGTTCCCTTGAAATGTAATATTCTGAGGGAACTGCCTTAATATAATAACATATTTTTCGGGAAATGTCAAGCTTTTTTGTGCAAAATACAGAATAAAAACAGATTTGTCCGGATTTTTCTTTCATTTTGCGCCATTTTTCTGCTGATAAAAATATTGTGGGTATTTATATATAAAAAACAGTTTTTTTCTGAAATGTATTGAAATATAGTAAATTTAATACCATAATGGTATTATCTTAATTTTTATAATGAGTGGATATTATGGCTAAGATTTTTCTTACCGTGGTCGGTACAGGTGACTATTCACCGACTGAATACCGGCTTGGAGATACCGTATACAAGAAGGAAAGATATGTACAGAAAGCTCTGCTGAGTATGCTGAAAGATAAAGGTGAACATTTCAACAGGATTGTTTTCTTCCTTACAGCCCGTGCAAGAGAAAAGAACTGGGAGCAGTTCACTGCCGCTCGTCCGAACATTGACGGCGAAAAGGAAACTGATGAAGGACTTAAACCTTTCCTCGAAAAAAATTTTTCAGGCATATATGAAGCACTTGATATCTGTGAGGGAAAAAATGAACACGAACTTCTTGAATTATTTAATTCAATGTTTGATGCAATAGGTGAAAATGATGAGATAACTTTTGATATAACACATGGTTTCAGATTTATTCCGTTTCTTTTCTTTCCTGTTATGAGTTATGCAAAGGAACTGAAAAATATCAGTATCAAAAATATATACTACGGACTTTTTGAAAAGGAAAAAGTTTCGGATATCATCGACTTGAAACGATATGACGAAATACTTGACTGTGCAAGTTCCGCACATAATTTCAGATGTTCGGGAAATTCCTCGGAAATATGCAATGTCATAAACAGAAGAGTAAAAACGCTTCCCGACGACGAAAAAAGTATCCTCGGCAGATACAATAGTATCGCCAAATGTCTTGATGACCTTTCAAAAGCACTTCTCACCTGTCAGGGCGGAATGCAGAAATTCTCAATCAGCAAAAAAGCTGAAAATCTTATGAAAAACAAACAGAGACTCGAAAATCTTAACGAAAAAGAACACCGCATATTCAATAACCTTATTTCCCATGCAATAACTTCCGTTTCTGAGCTTTCCACGTCTGAACTTCCGTATGAACTGGGAATGAAAGCAGTAGAATGGTATATATCAAAAGGACTTATCATGCAGGCTTATACAGGACTGCGTGAATGTATAACTACATTTTTCTGCTGCACATATGCACCGAATCATGAATGTGATGACGCTAAATTCAGACAGCTTGCTGTTGACAGGGCTATTACTTCATCTATTTCAAGAGACGAAAAAGCACCTGATAAAGCTTCATGTCTCAGAATTGCCGCAAAACTGCTGAAAGATGATTCTCTTACAGAAGCGCAGAAGAAAGAATTTGCTTCCGTTTTTGTAAAAATAATCACCCATATTGACTTTGAAAAAATGCGTTTTATTCAGAGAGTGATAGAATTCAGAAATCACATGAATCATTTCGGTATGCGTAAAAATTCCAATAATGTCAATATTGACCACGTTGAAAAACACTTCTCGCAGACAAAGGAACTTTTCAAAGACATATATGAACGCAGAAACGAGATAATTTCTGATGAAGAAGCACTGTCAAAACTGATGCCCGATAATAATTTCAGCGGCGGATTCATAAACTTTTCAAATCACCCTTCTTCAAAATGGTCTGAAAAACAACTTGAAGCCGCATACAGCTTATGTTCATCTTCAACTGTCACTGATGTACAGTTTCTTGATGTTCCGGCTGATTTGACGGAGGAGGAAATTCAGAAAATCGCTGAACATTATGCTGAAAAAATTACTGCAATGTCTCCTGATGTCGTAATGTGTATGGGCGAATTCGGAGTGAGCCATAAAGTAACGGAATTCTTCAAAGAAAATGAAATAACTGTTGTGTATAGCTGTTCTGAAAGAATTGTTTCAGAACATATTACAGAAAACGGCACAGAAAAGAGTTCTGTTTTCAATTTTGTCCGATTCAGAAAATATTGATTTTATACCTGAAAGTATAGCCGCCTTTAACAGTCCGAACAGCTTTATGGACGATATCTGAATAAATGTCCTGATAAATAACAAAAAATCGCAGATTCCCATTTTGAGAACCTGCGATTTTTTCAGTGCCGCTGACCGGACTTGAACCGGTACGGATTTTACTCCGAGGGATTTTAAGTCCCTTGTGTCTGCCTATTCCACCACAGCGGCATATAACGAGAGTATTATATCACAAAAATAAAAAAAAGTCAAGTGAAAAAATTTTATTTATGCATAACTCACTAAAATCACCCATAAAATTAATAATGGCTTTGTTTGATTTATATAATTTCATGAGGTGATAAAAGTGAAAAGAGTAATTAATATTTTATTTGTGATAATTTTTATTGCACAGATAATACCATTGTGTGCGGAATCCGATGAAGAAAACAATATTTCCGCATATATTCTCATGGAGGCGGAAACAGGATATATAGCGGAGGAATATAGTTCCGACATTCATCTGAATACGGGATATCTCAGCAAACTCATGACATTGCTTATTATTGCAGAAGATATTGATGAGGGGCTTTATTCGCCTGATGACGAAATAACAGCCTCCGAAAGCGTTACAGGTACTAAGGGCGCAGTTGTATGGCTCAGGGCAGGCGACAAGATGACTGTCAGGGATTTGCTTAAATCGGTTATCATAGGAAATGCAAATGATGCGGCAACTGTTCTTGCGGAAAATTCACAGGGGAGCGTTGAAGAATTTGTGATGCGTATGAATACGGAGGCTTCCGAACTCGGACTGCATGACACGGTATTCTGTTCGCCCTGCGGATACTATGACGAAAATGAATACACAACAGCACATGATATGGCTCTGATATGCAGGGAACTGCTGAAATATGATATTCTGGAGGAATATTTCCGCACATGGAGAGATTTTGTAAAATCAGGACAGACTGAACTTGTAAATGAAAATACACTTGCAAGAACTTATGAGAGACATATCGGCTTTAAAGCCTGTCATTCGGAGCAGGCAGGATATTGTATTGCGGAGGCAGGAAGAAATGAAAAGGGAACGGTTTATATATCCGTTGTACTCGGTGCGGAAGATGAGGATATATCTTTCGGCAAGGCTAAAAAACTTATAAACAGCGGATTCAGCAACTATAAAATAACTGCGACAATGTTTCCTGATGAAATGCTTCACCCGCTTGAAGTACGCAACGGCACTGAAAATTCTGTTGAACTGAAAATACAGAAACAGGATATGCTTGTAGTACCTGTCGGAACTAAGGAACTCAGCAGTGTTTTGGTTATTCCCGAATACATAAATGCACCCGTGAAAAAAGGACAGAAAATAGGTATGGCTTCATTCTATAACGGAGATACACTTGTATGCGAAATCCCTGTAACAGCAAATGATAATGTCAATAAACTTTCATTTGGCTGGATATTTAAGAAATCTCTGTTAGAATTAATAAAATAAGATGTTTAAAATTGTCTGGATTGCACAAATATATAAATACTTTTCCGAATATACTTGAAAAAAATCTGAAAATATTGTATTATATATTTGGTAAATTATATTGTGTGGGGTAACTGTGCCCTGCTGAATATGGAGGTATTTTAAAATGTCATTAAAGCTCAATAAAAAATATCTTGAAGGTTTTGTCAATGCTGACGAACTCAAAGGTATAAAAACTCAGGTGGAAGCCGCTGCTGCTGCCCTTGAAAATAAAACAGGTCTCGGAAATGATTTCCTCGGCTGGGTTAATCTCCCCACTGACTACGACAAGGAAGAATTTGCAAGAATCAAAGCCGCTGCCGAAAAAATCAAGAATAATTCCGATATCCTCATCGTTATAGGCATCGGCGGTTCTTACCTCGGTGCAAGAGCTGCGATTGAACTCCTCAAATCGCCCCTTTACAACAATATGAAAAAAGATACTCCCGATATCTACTATGTCGGAAACAGTATCAACCCCACTTATCTCAATGAAGTTATCTCTCTCTGCGAGGGCAAGGACTTCTCTGTAAACGTTATCTCAAAATCAGGCACTACTACCGAACCCGCTCTCGCTTTCCGTATATTCAAGAAAATGGTTGAGGACAAATACGGCAGAGAAGAAGCTAAGAACAGAATTTTCGCAACTACTGACAAGGCAAGAGGAACTCTCAAAAACCTTTCCGATGCGGAAGGTTACGAAACTTTCGTTATTCCTGATGATGTCGGAGGACGTTTCTCAGTGCTTACAGCAGTAGGACTTCTTCCGATTGCCGTTGCAGGCTGCGATATAGATGCCCTTATGAAAGGTGCTGCAAAGGCTCAGGCTGATTTCAGCGCAGATTTTGACAACAACGACTGCTATCAGTACGCTGCCCTCAGAAATATCCTTTACAGAAAAGGCAAGTCCGTTGAAATGCTCGTTTCATATGACCCCAGCTTCGTTATGATGTCCGAATGGTATAAACAGCTTTTCGGCGAGAGCGAAGGCAAGGACAACAAGGGCATTTTCCCGTCAGCAGCAGTTTTCTCAACAGACCTCCACTCAATGGGTCAGTATATTCAGGACGGTTCAAGAATCCTCTTTGAAACAGTTGTCGATATAAAGAACCCCAAGAAGGATTATTTCCTTGAACCCGATGCGGAAAACCTCGACGGTCTTAATTTCCTCACAAACCAGAATATGTCCGTTGTAAACAGACGTGCTTTCGAGGGTACTGTTCTCGCTCATACAGAAGGCGGAGTTCCCAATATCATTCTTGAACTCGATGACACAACAGAGGAAAGTGTCGGCTATATGATTTATTTCTTTGAAAAAGCCTGCGCTGTTTCAGGATATGTCCTCGGCGTTAATCCTTTCAATCAGCCCGGCGTTGAAAGCTATAAGTCAAATATGTTCGCTCTCCTCGGAAAACCCGGCTATGAAGGCGCAAAGGCTGCCCTTGAAGAAAAACTCGGCAGATAACCGATGACTTTGAAATGACGGATAACCACCGTGCATTTGAAATAAAAAACACACTGTTTATTCAGTGAAAGGAGTATACCATGATTAAACTTATCACAGGAAGAAAAGGCTCAGGCAAAACAAAAATTCTTATCGACCAGATTAACGAGGCTGTAAAAAATACAAACGGCAACGTTGTATGCGTTGAAAAAGGCTCTAATGTAAGATATTCCATAAGCCGTAAGGTAAGATGGTGCGATACCGAATACTACAATATCAGCGGCTATGATACTTTCTACGGCTTCATCGCAGGTCTCCTCGCAAGCAACTACGATATCACACACATCTATATTGACGGTATCCTCAGAATCGCTGAGAGAGACTATGAACAGCTCGGAAATCTCCTCGAAAAACTCGACAAGCTCACAGGCGATGACGTTGTTATCGTATTCACTGTTTCAGCCAACGAGGACGAACTCAGCGACAACGTTAAGCAGTTTATCAAGTAATTTTTGAAAAAATCAGAAAAACTCTTGACATATTATGCTTTTTGATGTATAATATGTTTTGCGATGCTCTTCAATACTATATCCTCTGCGGATATACTGAATAAAAGGATAAAGATATGAAAATCAATTTGAGACAGGTTTTTGATATTGTCGGAGATTCAAAGGATTTCGACTACGAAATATCAGCGGACGAGCTTGAACATATAAAAGGTGTTAATTTTTCTTCAAATCCTCGCATAAAAGGCAGAGCCTACAACAGGGCAGGTGTAGTATATCTCGATTATACCGCCTCATTCAGCCTTTCCCTTGAATGTGACAGATGTCTGAAAAGATTTGAGAAAAATCATCAGTTCGATTTCAGTCATATCGTAGTCCGCAGAATCAGCGGAAACAATGATGATTATATCGTTGCGGAAAATGAGAGCATTGAACTGAATGATATTGCAGTTACGGATATTCTGCCCGAACTGCCGTCAAAAAATCTGTGCAAAGATGACTGTAAAGGTCTGTGCATGGTCTGCGGCTGCGATTTGAATGAGTCTGTCTGCAATTGTCTTAATACCGAGCTGTGAAGCTCATTATAGGAAAATCTGCGCTCTTGCACTGAGAGTGAACGAAGCAAAACGGAGTGAACGAAAGTGCAAGGCATTAAAAGCGCAGATTTGACGATTTTAGATAAGGAGGTGCCAGAATGGCTGTACCAAAGAGAAAAACTTCCAAGGCAAGACGTGATAAAAGACGTTCCGCTGTATGGAAGCTCAATGCCCCTGCAATGTCAAAATGTGACCACTGCGGCGCATACAAAGCTCCGCATAAGGTTTGCAAGAACTGCGGATTCTATAAGGGCGTGGAGGTTCTTAAACTTGACGCTGAATAATTGAACGTTGAGTTGTCACGCTCCCTGAGAGCGTGCGGACTGAAAGAAAACAGATACATGAGGAGGAGAGGAGGATTTTTCTTTCTCTCCTTTATTCGTATTTATGCTATGTTCAGATTGAAATTTTGTACTGCAAAACAGGAGATATTATGGTAAAAATTAAAAGTATTATTAAAGGTTCTCCTGCTGACAGGTGCGGAGTTCAGGAGGGCGATATCCTTTCGGAAATAAACGGTCATGCAATAAAAGATGTCCTCGACTATATGTATTATGCCGCCGAAACTGATGTTGTCCTGAATATAGTGCGGCACGGTGAGGAAATTACCGTAAAAATCATAAAAGGCGAATATGACGATATAGGTCTTGAATTTGAAACATTTTTAATGGACTGCAAGCAGAGATGCAGTAATAACTGTGTGTTCTGCTTTATAGACCAGATGCCGCCCAATATGCGTGAAACACTCTATTTCAAGGACGATGACGCAAGACTTTCATTTTTGCAGGGTAATTATGTCACACTTACCAATCTCAATCAGGAAGATATCGACAGAATAATCCGGATGAAATTGAATATAAATGTTTCAGTGCATACCACTAATCCCGAACTGCGTGTGAAAATGATGCATAACCGCTTTGCAGGCGAAAAACTTAAATATATATATCAGCTTGCCGAAAACGGCATAAAGCTTAACTGCCAGATTGTATGCTGTCCCGATTTGAATGACGGGGACGAGTTAAGGCGCTCATTGAATGACCTCGGCAGACTTATGCCGAATATAACAAGTATGGCAGTCGTTCCTGTCGGGATAACTAAATACCGTCAGGGACTTTTTCCGCTTAAATGCTTTACCAAGGAAAAAGCAGGCGAAACAATAGATATAATTGCAGAATATCAGGAGAAATTTCTTGAAAAATTCGGCACAAGAACTGTTTTTCCGTCAGATGAGTTCTTTCTCATAGCAGAAAGAGATATTCCCGATATGGATTACTATGAGGATTTCCCGCAGTTTGAAAACGGTGTCGGTATGCTCAGAAGCCTTGTAAATGAATTTGAACAGGCTCTTGAATCGGCTGAATGGGAGGGCGGAAAAAGAGAAATTTCAATCGCAACCGGTTGCAGCCCCTATCCCATAATAAAAATGCTTGCCGAAAAAGCAGAAAAATATTTCCCGATGCTCAGATGTAATGTGTACCGCATAAGAAATGATTTTTTCGGAGATACTATCACAGTCACAGGACTTATAACTGCTCAGGATTTGATTAAACAACTGAAAAATAAGGATATCGGAGAAAATCTTCTATTGTCGGAATCCATGCTAAGACGTGACAGCGATGTATTTTTAGACGATTTGACAGTATCAGACGTTGAAAGAGAACTCAATACAAAGATACAGCGTGTTGCAAATGACGGATATGAACTTCTTGATGCAATAATGGGAATTGAATATTAATTTTAAATCAGAGGAAAATTTTCGCCCTTGACATGAGAGTGAACGAAGCGGAGCGGAGTGAACGAAATGTCAAGGCTTAATGGCGAAAATTTGACGATTTTTAAATCAGAGGAAAATTTTTGCCCTTGACATGAAAGTGAACAAAGCGCAGCGGAGTGAACGAAATGTCAAGGCTTAATGGCGAAAATTTGACGATTTTAAATCAGAGGAAAATCTGCGCTCTTGCCATGGGAACGAACGGAATGAAATGGAGCGAGTGAAATGGCAAGGCATTAAAAGCGCAGATTTGACGATTTTAAATAAGGAGTGTTGCTATGTCGTTACCAATAGTTGCAGTCGTGGGCAGACCAAATGTCGGAAAGTCCACGCTTTTCAACAAGCTTATAGGACAAAGACTCTCTATTGTTGAGGATACCCCAGGAGTTACCCGTGACCGTATCTATTCAAAATGCGAATGGAGAGGAAAAGAGTTTATGGTAGTAGATACAGGCGGTATCGAACCCGACAGTGATGATGTTATTCTTGCTCAGATGCGCCGTCAGTCGGAAATTGCAATAGATAAGGCTGATGTTATTGTGTTTGTAACAGATATAAGATGCGGTGTTACCGCTGATGACTATGCAGTTGCACAGATGCTTCTGAAAAGCGGTAAGCCTGTCGTTCTTGCAGTGAATAAAGTGGATAAACTCGGTGAACCGCCTATGGAACTGTATGAATTTTATAACCTCGGACTCGGTGAGCCTTATCCGATTTCTTCTGTTCACGGTCATGGTACAGGCGATATGCTTGATGCCGTATATGATATGCTTCCTGACGGAAATGAGGAGAACTACGGCGAGGATTATATAAAAGTTGCCGTTATCGGAAAACCAAATGCGGGAAAATCTTCACTGATAAACAAAATTGCAGGTGAGGAAAGAGTTATCGTTTCGGATATCGCAGGTACTACCCGTGATTCAACGGATACGGTTATTGAAAATGAATACGGAAAATTCGTTTTCATAGATACCGCAGGAATACGCAAAAAATCAAAAATCACCGAAAAAATAGAGCATTACAGCGTTTTGAGGGCTTATATGGCAATTGACCGTGCGGACGTATGCGTTATAATGCTCGATGCAACAGAAGGCTTTACGGAACAGGATTCAAAAGTCGCAGGATATGCCCATGAACAGGGAAAAGCCTGTGTAGTTGCCGTGAATAAGTGGGATTTGGTCGAAAAAGATGACAAAACTATGCAGGAGTTCAGAACCAAGCTTGAAAATGATTTCAGCTTTATGTCCTATGTGCCGTTTGTGTTCATATCCGCTAAAACAGGTCAGCGTATAAATAAATTGTATGAACTGATAAAATATACATTTGAACAGAACAGTATGAGAATATCAACAGGTATGCTGAACGATGTACTTGCATATGCTACTACAAGGGTACAGCCTCCCTCGGACAAGGGCAGACGACTTAAAATATATTACATGACTCAGCCTTCTACAAAACCGCCTACTTTCGTTACATTCGTAAACAGGGCAGACCTCTTTCACTTCTCTTACAGGCGATATATAGAAAACCAGATACGCTCCACTTTCGGACTTGAAGGAACTCCTGTGCGCTTTGTCGTCCGTGAAAGGGGAGGAAGTGATAAATAATGAAAATATTTTTAGCTGTCGTTATCTCGGCAGTTATCGGATATCTGCTCGGCAGTATCAATTCTTCGATAATAGTCGTAAAACTGATAAAGGGACAGGATATACGCACTATGGGCAGTAAAAATGCAGGGCTTACAAATACTCTGCGCTGCTGCGGGAAACAATGCGCCTTGTTTACTCTCATAGGCGACCTTCTGAAAGGCGTTGTCGCAGTGATTCTGTCAAGAATTATCACAGGGGCAATGGAAGCAGGTCTCCCGCCTGACAACGATACACATTATATAGGCTATATCGCAGGACTTTTTGCAATACTCGGTCATGTATTCCCGATATATTTCGGATTCAAGGGCGGAAAAGGCGTGCTTGTCGGAGTATCGACATTCATCGCAGTAGATGCAAGAGTATTTCTTGTACTGCTTGTGATATTTGCAATAGTTCTGACAATATCAAAATATGTGTCTCTTGCATCTATAATATCATCTGCGATGTGTCCTTTTGTTACGTTTTTAATGGCGAGGTTTGCAGGAGGACTTTCAACAGGAAGAAGTCTGCTGTATCTTGCACTGTCAGTCCCTATGATAACGATTGTTATAATTATGCACAGGAGCAATATCGAAAGACTTAAAAACGGAACTGAAAATAAATTTTCATTTGGTTCAAAAAATAAATGAAAAATCTGTATGCCTGCATTTGAAGTGAATGCAGATTTGACGATTTTAAATCAGAGGAAAATTTTCGCCTTTGACATGAGAGTGAACGGAATGTCAAGACTCAATGGCGAAAATTTGACGATTTTAAATCAGAGGAAAATTTTCGCCCTTGACATGAGAGTGAACGGAGCAGAGCGAAGTGAACGGAATGTCAAGGCTCAATGGCGAAAATTTGACGATTTTAAATCAGAGGAAAATCTGCGCTTTTGCCATGAGAATGAACGGAACGCAGTGAAGTGAATGAAATGGCAAGGCGTTAAAAGCGCAGATTTGACGATTATAAATAAGGAGTTGATAGTATGGCAAATATAGTTATTCTCGGTTCGGGCGGTTTCGGTCTCAGTATTGCTGTAATGGCTCGTCAGTGCTGTAATCATAATGTTACGGTATGGTCAAAGTTTCAGTCCGAAATTGACGATATAAGGGCGCACGGCGAACATATGCAGAAACTCCCCGGAGTACCAATATCAGAGAATATAAGGCTTACAAGCGACATATCATGTATAAAGGGCTGTGATATTCTCATATTCGGTATACCTTCATCTTTCGTGCGTGATGTCGCAAAACTCGCCGCACCCTACGTTGAAGAAAATATGACTGTCGTAAACCTCGGAAAAGGTCTTGAAGCAGGCAGTCTCAAAAGACTCAGCGTGGTTATAGGCGAGGAAATAAAAACTGATAAGCTTGTCGTTCTTTCAGGTCCGTCCCATGCGGAGGAGGTCGCAAGATGTATTCCCACAACTCTCGTTGCCGCATCGGAAAATATAAAGGCGGCTGAATATATTCAGCAGGCATTAGGCAGTGAATTTCTCAGAATATACCTGAGAAATGATGTTGTCGGCTGCGAACTCGGAGGAGCTTTGAAAAATATTATCGCCCTCTGTGCAGGTATCTGCGATGGTATGGGCTACGGCGACAATACAAAAGCGGCACTTATGACAAGAGGTATTCACGAAATCGCAAGGCTCGGAGTTGCGGCAGGTGCAAATGAAAATACTTTCGGCGGTCTTACGGGTATCGGTGATCTGATAGTCACCTGTACAAGTATGCACAGCAGAAACAGACGTGCAGGTATTTTAATCGGTCAGGGAAAAACTCCCGAAGAAGCTGTAAGGCTTGTCGGTACTGTCGAGGGTTACTACTGCTGTAAATCCGCCTATCAGCTTGCAAAGAAACTGAATGTCGAAATGCCTATAACAGAACAGCTCTATGATGTGCTTTTCAATGGCGGAGATGTTAAAAAATCTTTGCATAAATTAATGCTCAGACCCATGATAGATGAAGAATTTTGAGAGGTGATTATGATGATAAATTTAATTGAATACAGAGGTCATATCCGTAACTGGAAGGAACTCTGCGGACAGCTCGGTATAGATTCATCACTTGCAAAAGACGAACGTGAAAAGGAAATCATAACAAAAGCCTATGAAAAATGGGGCAGGGATATGGCTGAACATCTCTATGGTATGTTCGCATTTTATCTTGATGACAACGGAAAAATATTCGCTGTGCGTGACCATTTCGGAACAAAGCCCTTTTATTACTATGTGACGGCTGATAACAGACTTCTCTGCGGAACATATATAAAAAATATCATGGAGCAGGACGGATTTGTAAAGGAAATAAACAGGGATATGCTCCAGATTTATATGACGCTTACTTATGTTGCAGGCGAGGATACTTTCTTCAAAGGCGTTAAGAAACTCATGCCGGGTCACCGGCTTGAATTTGAAAACGGAAAACTCACTGTACAGCGTTACTGGAAACCCGATTTCAAGCCCGACAATTCAAAAACCGTTGACGACTGGGCAGACGAAATTCACAGCACTATACAGAATATTTTCCCCGAAGTCCTCGAAGAAAATGAATCCGCTGAATCATTCCTTTCAGGCGGTGTGGATTCTTCATATGTCCTTGCAATGTCCAATGTTAAAGTTACGGATTCGTGCGGATATGATGACGAGCGTTTTGATGAATCGCCCCTCGCAAAGAAAACCGCTGATATTCTCGGCAGGGAAAATAACCGTTGTCTGATTACTCCCGAAGCTTATTTCGATATAGTACCCTATGTTATGTACAATATGGAACAGCCTCTCGGTGATGCCTCCGCAATAGCATTTGCCATTGCCTGCAAAGCTACCGCAAAACATACAAAAATATGCTATTCAGGAGAGGGCGCAGATGAATTTTTCGGTGGATACAATATGTACCGCAACGCTGAAAGATACGGCGATAACCTCAAAACTTTCTATGTCGGAAATACAAATATCATGAAGGAAGAAGAAAAACAGAGGATTCTCAAAAGCTATAATCCCGATGTTCTCCCGATAAACCTCGTAAAATATATTTATGACGAAACAGAAGGTCTTGACCCGCTTACAAAAATGTCCGATGTTGATATTCAGATATGGCTCGAAGGGGATATCTACCTCAATGTTGACAAGATGAGTACAGCCGCAGGTCTTGAAATCCGTATGCCGCTCACTGACAGGAGAATTTTTGATATAGCCTCCCGTATGCCTTCAAAATTCAAGGTGAATGATGAAACAAACAAAGTCGCATTCCGTACCGCCGCTGCAAAGGTTATTCCCGAAGAAATTGCTTTCCGCAAGAAACTCGGCTTTATAGTTCCTATCCGCATATGGCTCGCTGATGAACGCTATAACGCTGATGTAAGAGCTAAATTCAACAGCAGTTACGCCGCAGAATTTTTCAATATTGACGAAATAAACGCAATATTCAATGATTATGTGGGCGGAAATTCCGACAACTGGCGCAAGGTCTGGACAATTTATACTTTCCTTGTATGGTATGAGGAATATTTCGTAAAAAGATAAAATTATTTCATGCCGCAGTATTTTTTAATACTGCGGCATTTTTTTGGTAAATATTACAGTTTTCATATGCCGCAGATGTGCAGTATGCTGAATTTTTTCAAATCAGAAGATAAGTATTGACACCGTGTCAGAATGATGATATAATATACATAGTGACACGATGTCAGAATACAGATTTTTTCAGATTTCTTGTGAATCAGTCAGGAGGTAAAAAATGAAATACACTGCACTTGGAAATTCAGACCTCAGAGTGTCCCGTATCTGTATGGGCTGTATGGGATTCGGTGACGCTCAAAACGGTCAGCATTCATGGACAATTGACGAGGAACACAGCCGTGAAATAATAAAACGTGGTCTTGAACTCGGAGTCAATTTCTATGATACCGCAATAGGCTATCAGTCAGGAACAAGCGAACAGTATGTAGGCAGAGCGTTAAAAGATTTCGCAAGGCGTGATGAAGTTGTGGTTGCAACAAAATTTCTCCCCAGAACTCCTGCGGATATACAGGCGGGAATTACAGGTCAGCAGCACATTGAACGCATGATTGACAAAAGTCTCGAAAACCTCGGTATGGACTATGTTGACCTTTATATCTATCATATGTGGGACTGGAATACACCTGTATATGATATTCTTGACGGTCTTGACAGAGTTGTAAAAGCCGGCAAGGCGAGATATATAGGTATCTCAAACTGCTATGCTTGGCAGCTCGCAAAGGCAAATGCCCTCGCTGAAAAAGAAGGATTTGCAAAATTTATCAGCGTTCAGGGACATTATAACCTTATTTTCCGTGAGGAAGAACGTGAAATGTCCATGCTCTGCGCTGAGGACAATATAGCCATGACACCTTACAGCGCACTTGCAAGCGGAAGACTTGCAAGACTTTCGGACGGAAATTCAAAACGTGCCGCTGAGGACAGCTATGCAAAATTCAAGTACGATTCCACAAAACAACAGGACGAGGTTATTATAAAAAGAGTGGCTGAACTTGCACAGAAACATGATGTTTCCATGACGGAAATTTCCCTTGCATGGCTTCTCACAAAAGTAACCGCCCCGATAGTCGGTGCAACAAAGCTTCATCATATCGAAGGTGCAGTAAAGGCAGTGGATTTTGAACTTTCAGACGACGAAATAAAATATCTCGAAGAATTATATGTCCCTCATGCACTTGCAGGCGTTATGGCTCAGAATAAACCTGCAAACAAGGACGAAAAACACGTCTGGTCAACAGGCAGTCAGAAAATCTGATATGTATGCTGTTTGGAAAGGAGAATATTATGAAAAATATGTTATCCGTTCTCATGTCCACAGTTATGATGCTTACTTCATCAGGAACAGGCGTTTCAGCAGCCGAAACCCTTAAAAAAGAAGATGCAGTATCATCAGCAACAGAATCTGTTGTGTATACTGTTGAAGATGTTCAGAATTTGCAGGACTATATCCTCGCAAAGCCTACGGACAAAGACCTTTCACAGAAAAATTATGACCTCAACGGTGACGGCAAATGGGATATATTTGACTTTTGTCTCATGAAGAAAAAAGTTTTTGAAAATACAGATATAAATTCGGAAAATGATACAATTGTTGTGTACTTCTCACGCACAGGCAATACCGAAAAAATCGCAGAATATCTCATTGACATAACAAATGCGGACAGCTATGTAATAAATGCCGCAGTACCTTATACAGATGCGGATATTGAATACAATAATTCTTCATGCCGTGCAAATCAGGAACAGAATGACAAAACAGTCCGCCCCGAAATCGAAAATCCCCTTGTATCACTTGACACCTATGATACAATATTCCTCGGATATCCGATATGGTGGGGACAAGAACCCCGTATTATAGATACATTCCTTGAAAGTTACGATTTTTCGGAAAAAACTGTTATCCCGTTCTGTACATCTGCAAGCAGCGGAATTTCCACAAGCGAAAAAAATATTTCTGCACTTGTCCCAATCGGAAATCAGATTGCAGGAAAACGTTTTTCCGCAAGTGCATCAAAAAATGATGTTCAGACATGGTATGATACGCTCCCGCTGAAAAAGGAGGACACAACTATGCAAATAAAAATCGGAAACGAAATTCTTACAGCTTCTATGGAGGACAACTCCTCTGCACAGGCACTCATTGAAATGCTGAAAGAAAAAAGTATCACCCTTGAACTGCATGACTACGGAAATTTTGAAAAAGTCGGCACACTTCCGCAGTCTCTTATCCGTAATGATGAACAGATTAATGTTGATTACGGCGATTTGATTCTGTATCAGGGAAATCAGTTTTCCATTTACTATGACAAAAATTCATGGAGTTTCACAAAACTCGGACATATTGACAATATCACGCAGGATAAGCTTAAAGCGGTTCTCGGTGACGGAAATGTTACTGTTGAACTGTCACTGAAATAAAGGAGATTTTATTATGAGCGAAAAAATAGTACAGACAGCAGGCAGAAATCAGCTCGGTGAATTTTCACCGATGTTCGCCCACCTCAATGATGATGTTCTTTTCGGTGAAGTCTGGAATGAACAGGCAATTGATGTAAAAACAAAATGCATAATAACAGTCGTTTCACTCATGGCATCAGGCATAACAGACAGTTCTCTCAGCTATCATTTGCAGAACGCAAAAGCCCATGGTGTCACCAAAGAGGAAATAGTCGCAATAATTACCCATGCCACAATGTATGTGGGCTGGCCCAAAGGCTGGGCTGTATTCAGACTTGCAAAAGAAATATGGAATGAAACTGCCCCCGAAATTTCCGAAAAAGACAAGTATCAGAATACTATATTTTTCCCGATTGGCGAGGCTAATCCCTACGGTGAATATTTTGTCGGACAGAGTTATCTTGCCCCCGTATCAACGGAACAGATACCGATATTCAACGTTACATTTGAGCCTGCCTGCCGCAATAACTGGCATATCCACCACGCAAAAAGCGGAGGCGGTCAGATGCTTATATGCGTGGGCGGCAGAGGTTATTATCAGGAATGGGGCAAGGAAGCTGTTGAACTCACCGCAGGTACGATTATCAATATCCCCGCAAATGTAAAACACTGGCACGGTGCGGCACACGATAGCTGGTTTTCACATCTTGCAGTCGAAATTGCAGGCGAGGAAAGCAGTACACAGTGGTGCGAGGCTGTATCCGATGAGGATTACGGCAAACTCAGATAAAATATCTTGTTTGTTAAATTTATTGAATATCTCCGCTGCTTATCGGCGGGGATATTTATTTTTTATGAATTGTATGAAAATCGTTGACTTTAAATTTATTTTGCTGTATAATTAGATTAATGTACTTTTGTATTTATTTCGGTTTCTGTATACCGTGAATACAGAACCGCATTTTTGCGGACAGGAGTTGTTATGAGTATATTCGACCTTTCAAAAACTCCTCCTGAGCTTAGTCACGACTGGAAAGTATTTCAGCAATTTGTAGGCAATATAGGCGCATTTACATATATTGCCGCACAGAAATCCGCCTATCTTGACGATGCCGCCTGCCGTATGCTGTCATGCAGAAGCGGAAAGCTCAACGAGTTTGAATTTTTTAACCTTCTCGAAAAAATTTCAAAGTCTCCCGTTGAAGGACAGAAACATATATACAGATTCATAGACAATAACAAAATAAGATATATCAAAATGAATATATACGAAAGCAGTGACGAATGGCTCGGCTTTGTACAGGACTTTACAAGATTCTTTTCAAATACAAGCGACCGCAGCAGCATGATTGAATATGACCCTGTTACAAGACTGCTCTCATATCCCTCTTTTTCACAGAAAATCAAGAAAATAATCAACGATTCGGGTCAGAGCTGTCTCGCCACCCTCTATATAAACGGAATCGAAAAACTCGGCTCTTTCCTGACGGTTGACAGCACCAACAGTTGTATTGCTTCTGTTGCGGAAACTATCAAATCCTATTCAAATGATAATGTAATAGTCGGCACAAAGTCAAATTATGAAATTTTCGTATTTTTCCGCAACTGCGACAAAATGCAGATTAATAACCTCCTCAACAGTATGGACGAGGCTGTGCAGAAATGCGTGCTTACAGACGATTTCGGAGAAATAATTGATATATCCGACAAAAGCAGACTGAGCCTTTCAATCGGCTGTTCATCATATCCCGATGAAGCAACTGATTTCAATATGCTCGTGAATTATTCCGAATTTGCCCTCTATGAAGCCCGCTCAGACCGCAGACACGTTATAAACTGGTTTTCCGAAGAAAATTATATCCGTGAAAAAGATGCGTATAAAAATGCCCAGATATTCGCAAAAATAGTTCAGGAAAACCTTCTCACATACTACCTCCAGCCAATCGTTGAAACTACAACGGGAAATATCGTCGCATATGAAGCTCTTATGCGTACCGTGGGCGATATAAAAATGACACCGAAACAGATTCTCACTATTGCATCAAATCAGAATAACCTCTATGCTGTCGAGCGTCTGACATTCTTCAATACAATGAAGCTTTTAAGCGATAATCAGCAGGTTTTCAAGAACAGAAAATTATTTATAAATTCAATGTCGGATTATCTTCTCACTGATGAGGATTTCAATGAGTTATACCTTACTTTCGGTGAACTCCTCGAAAAAACCGTTATTGAAGTTGTTGAGGACAATGACGCTACACCGCAGGCAATAGAAACTATTAAGAAACGTCTTGGATTTACTCATTCACAGCTTGCAATTGATGACTATGGCACAGGCTATTCAAACAGTTCAAATCTCCTGAAATACCGCCCCGATTTCGTAAAGATAGACCGTTCACTGATTACCGATATACATAATGATCTTAAAAAACAACAGCTTGTCACCCAGATAATAGAATTTTGTCACGATAATCAGATTCAGTCGCTTGCAGAAGGCGTTGAAACCGCTCAGGAACTCAGAACAGTCATAAGACTCGGTGTGGATTTGATTCAGGGATATTATACTTCAAAGCCCAAACCACTTTTCCTTGAAAGTATTGCAAAAGATATAAAGGACGAAATTATCAGAACAAACCTCGAAATCCGTCCCGATGGTGCAAAGAAAATCTATGCCGCAAGAAATGATACCGAAATTGATATCCTTAAACTTGCCCTCGAAAAATATACTGATATACATATCTATCAGAGTAAACTCACTATCACAGGCGACCCCGACAAGCCCGTAAAAATGAATATCGCTATCATGGATAACCATAGCTGTGAGCTTAACCTCAAAAATGTCAATATCGTAAGCGGAAACAGCCGCCCGACTATTTCAGTAGGTGAATATGCAAGACTTGTCCTCAATGTCTCAAAAACAAATAAACTCGGCTATTCGGGAATATATGTCCCTATGGGAAGTCAGTTTGAACTCGGCGGAAAAGGTACTCTCACTATCGACAGCTATGCCTCCGAAGGTATCGGCATAGGCAACGACTATGACCACGGCTACGGTGATATTACTGTCAATATGCAGGGAACTCTCGAAATTATCGGAAACAGTACGCAGGTTGTCTGTATAGGAGGCGGCTATAATGATGACGATTCCGAAATAAATCTCGTTTCAGGAAAAATAAATATATATATGCACTGTCATAATGGTCTTGCAATAGGCAGTTTCAACGGTGATGCAAATATTGATATATCCGAAAACTGTAAGCTTGATATGACCGTTTCAGGCATCAAGGCAACAGGCATAGGAAGCTGTAAAGGCATCGCATCAATAACATCTTCCGCTGATATAACAATGTCCTGCACAGGTTCTCTTGTTGTCGGTATGGGTGTTCTTGAGGACGGTGAAGGCAGTGTAATTGTCAAAAACGGCAAAATCAGCATGAAAATGCGCTGCGCTAAACAAACCTGCATAGGTACGAAAAACGGTAGCGTAAACACTAAAATTAAAAATGCTCAGATATTTATTGACTCCGAAGGCGATGAGGCTACGGGTATAGGTGATGCATCAGGCAGCGGAAGCGTTTCAATTGCGGATTCCGATATAAATATCAGTATGCTTGTAGGCAATCCCACAGATATAGGCTCAGGCTCAGGAGAAGTAACAATCCAAAATTCAACAGTAAATTCACTTGTAAACAACAAGAGAATTTTGCATAACTGAAATATCCCCCGTCTGAAAAGACGGGGAATATAATGACTGTAAAAAGGAAGGTATAATTATGAAACTTGGTATGGTAGGTCTGCCGAATGTCGGCAAAAGCACATTGTTCAATGCTCTCACAAACGCAGGTGCGGAATCAGCTAACTATCCGTTCTGCACTATCGAGAAAAATGTCGGAATAGTTTCCGTCCCTGATGAAAGACTTGACAAGCTCGCCGAAATGTATCAGCCCGATAAATTCACCCCTGCAACACTTGAATTTGTGGATATCGCAGGACTTGTAAAGGGTGCATCAAAAGGCGAGGGACTCGGAAACAAATTCCTTGCGGATATCCGTGAAGTTGATGCAATAGTTCATGTTGTACGCTGTTTTGAGGACAGCAATATAATTCACGTTGACGGAAGCATAAATCCCGTGCGTGACATAGAAACAATCAACCTTGAACTCATATTCTCCGATATTGAAATGGTTGACAGACGTATCGACAGAGCTAAAAAAGCCGCTAAGGGCGATAAAAAATATCTCGCTGAAATTGATTTTCTCGAAAGACTTAAAGAACACCTCGAAAACGGAAAGTCTGCAAGAGGTTTCGATTTCACAGACGATGAAAGGGAAATGATAAAGTCCACGCCGCTTTTATCTGCAAAACCCGTTATCTATGCCGCTAATCTCAGTGAGGACGATTTTATAAACAATATCGAAACAAATGAAAATTATAAGCAGGTATGCGCCATAGCCGAAGAAGAACATTCTGCCGTGCTCCCCATATGCGCCCAGATTGAAGCTGAAATCTCAGATATGGAAGAAGATGAGAAAAAGGAATTTCTCGCAGAACTCGGTCTTGAAGTTTCAGGTCTTAACAGAATTATCAAAGAGGGATATTCACTTCTCGGTCTGATTTCATATCTCACCGCAGGCAAGCCCGAAGTAAGAGCATGGACTATCACCAAAGGCACAAAAGCTCCGCAGGCGGCAGGCAAAATTCATACAGATTTTGAAAAAGGCTTTATCCGTGCGGAAGTAGTTTCGTTCAATGATTTAATGGAATGTGGAACTATGGCTGCCGCAAAGGAAAAAGGTCTTGTCCGCCTTGAAGGTAAGGAATACGTTATGCAGGACGGAGATATTGTTCTGTTCAGATTTAACGTGTGATATATTTTTATATTTTAACTTAATAATTTTTGCTGTAAAATCCTGATTTTCGGCTTGATACAGCCGATTTTCAGGATTCAAAAAATTTTTGAAAAATTTTCAAAAAACTCTTGACAAATCAAAAAAGATGTGATATAATATATAAGTCGTCAGGTGATAAAACACTTCAAAAGACGATATAAGCAAACCGTGGGGGTTTAGCTCAGCTGGGAGAGCATCTGCCTTACAAGCAGAGGGTCACAGGTTCGAGCCCTGTAGTCCCCACCAATGGCCTCGTAGTTCAGTTGGTTAGAACGCCTGCCTG
>ODAI014411195.1_pt1 | contig 40731 bp, 23 predicted proteins | sample 1539321 | NCBI WGS metagenome assembly ODAI01 (sample SAMN02144231, study PRJEB22623) | gut metagenome | biome: sheep rumen | host: Ovis aries | place: New Zealand
ATATGCCGTGCATATCCCTTTCGAGGTGACATGGGCACATGAGGAGACGGAGGAATACGACCACCCACACCTCATCAGAATCAAGACCATCAGCGCCCTTCCTGCACTGATGAAATAAGAACAACATCTTTTCAATTTCCTCACGCCGCAACTGTCCTGTCGGATTCACCACAGTACGGATGCTTTTACACATCAAGCGGATTTACGTTTCGGAAGAATTTACAAATCGGGAGGATTTACAGATCGCAGGGATGTAGGATTTACAGATCGGGAGGATTAACAGATCGTAAGGATTTACAGATCGTAGGGATTTACAGATCGGGAGGGATTTACAGATCGGGAGGATTAACAATACAGTTCGGGCGGATTTGTAATCCGGCCGCATTGAATATAAGGATTTGCAATCCGATTAAAGCATACAGCGTCCAGTTCGGGCTACAGTTCGGGCGGATTTGAAATCCGGCCGCATTGAATATAAGGATTTGCAATCCGATTAAAGCACGATCCACTGTCCAAACATCATATAAAAACAGACAAGAAATAATAGAAAAACGAATAATATAAAAAAAGAACAAACATGTCGGCAATAGCTTTAACTAAAGAATTGTATTTCACGACATCAACAGTTATTGACTGGATTGATGTTTTTACGCGACCGGACTATAAGCATATCATATTAGAATCACTTGCTTATTGTCAAGCCAACAAATCTCTGGATATTTATGCATGGGTACTAATGACCAATCATCTACATATGATTGTTGGTATGCGCAACGAAAATACTAATCTCGGCGATTTTCTTCGGGACTTTAAGAAATTCACCAGCAAGAGGATTCTGAATGCAATCGAAGCCAACCTGGAAGAGAGCCGGCAGAAATGGATTCTCGACCGCTTCTCTTTTGCAGGTAACAATGACAGGAAAATCAAAAATAACAGATTCTGGCAGGAAGACAATCATGTGGAGACCATATATACATCTGATTTCTATCAGCAAAAGCTTAACTATATCCACATGAATCCGGTTAGACAGGAAATAGTGGAAAATCCTGAAGACTATCTATATAGTTCTGCCAGGAATTATGCCGGAATGACGGGACTGCTAAATGTGATTGTCGAAAAGTAATTCATTCGGATTTACAATCTAAAAGCGGATTGCAAATCCTTATACTCATTACGGCCGGATTACAAATCCGGCCGAACGACATTCTATACACACCGCAACAATCCAACACACCAATACAAATCCCGCACCCCATACAAGCCCGCATTTCATACGGAGCTAAAAAAAAGGACTACGACGTACCAAACGCCGCAGCCCCCCATTCATTCAAAACTTAAAAAAAGGTCACTTATTTCACTATTAACTTCTTTCCTTTTAGGATATAGGTTCCCGCTGGAATACCTTTTAAAGAAGTAATTCCTTGAGCTATTCTTCTTCCATCGAGGGTATAGATATCCATCGGCTGCTGTTCTGCCATGATATCATGAATACCTGTCGGATCCGGCACGACTTTAAGCACGCCCTTCACAAAGCGGAACTGGTAATTGTCGGCTTCTCCACCACTGATCATAATGGGATATTCTCCAGCTGGCGATGCTGGCGTAGCCTCACAATAGGCTTCGGGCAATGCCTTGAGCACGTCGACATCCTCGCCGAGTTTGAAACCCTCATACGACAAGGTGAAATCAGGATTCTCCTGTCCCTCATAACGGGTGTACTCTCCAACACTGACACTCAACCGGGCTTTCCACACAGTCAGTACACCATCAAAATACTCCACCACCTCGTCGGTGATGCTTCCCGGACCAACGTGGATGGGATAGGTACCGGCCGGCGTGCTTTCATCAGCATCACACCATATCTCAGGCGTGCCATTGGGCATATCGCCACTGATACTGTAACCCAGTTTGGGCATGGGGTCTCCATAGTCCTTTCCTGCATTGCGGGCCATGACGGCACTGCCAAACTCCACGATATTGTCATAGCCGTCGCTACCAGAGTCATAGAAAGTACCCCACGCTGCATGGCGCTTGTATTTTTCCTTGCTCCCCGCTGGCACAAGAAGTTTGCACGATGACTTGCGGATGCCTGTGAGACCGTCCAAACCCACGGAAATGGGCTCATGAGAGACAACCTTGATCTGCTGGAGCTTCCAAGAGCAATACAAACCTTCCCTGCCGATGCGATTCACTGACGAGGGGAGCGAGAGACTCTTGATATACTGGCAGGAAGAGAAGGCATAGTCGCCGACCACGGTCACACCGGGTTTCACTGCATAGGTACCCGTCACCGAGGGCAGCACCATGAGCAGATGCGTGGTGTCGGCTCGGCTGTAAAGCGCCTGACCATCGAAGACATAGTCGCACTCCTTGCTGTCGCGCAGTCCGATGAGACTGTCAAGTTTCGTGCAGAAGCCAAAGGCTCCCACGCCGATCGATTTGAGCGATGCTGGAAGTATCAAGGTGCGTAACTGACGACAACCATAAAAGGCTTTGTCGCCCAAAACATCAGCACCGCTGGTATACGACTTCCCATCCTCCCTGAGATATGGACTGCCTCCTCCCACAAAACGTGCTTCGGAGAGATCCAAATGGGCCAGATGGCCTTTTGTGCCTGTACCGTCGGTGTTGCGGCCGGCCATTTTCCGGATCACACCCAGGTCGGTGTTGTCAAGGTCGCCAGTCACCTTCAGCGACGAGATCCGATACAACAGCGAGTCGGGAATCTGGGCTGACAGCATCCCGGCTTTTCTCACATCAACAGCATAGGAGACCAGACGAAGGGGATCACCCTGCAAACCCATGATCATATCTTGCTGCACACTGAAGGAATAGGTGCGTGGATTGAGCAGCGAAACGGTGTAATAACCGTTTTCCGTACCATTCCATCCCCAGTTGACACTCACCAGTCCGTGCTCGTCATACCCATCGATGACAAAGGCATGACCGCCACCATCCACAGGGTCGGGGTCGACACCACTGTAATAGACGACTCGCCCATGACTCAGTTCGTCATAGATGAGGTTCATCCAATCTTTCTCATTGTAGGAATTACGGTTGACAAACCTGGCGTTGTCATAACCGAAGTAGTTGCGCAGGGCGTTGGCTGCGGTATGGGAATAGGCCCCGGAACCTTCCGGACTATAGTCCATGTCGACGGCGATGCCGCAATGCGACATGAGCAAGGCTACGGCATCGGCCTCTTCCTGGCTGTAAGTCTCTTCATAATAGAGATCGCGCATTTTGTCAAACTCATAGGTGGTCTCGCCGAAATTGGCTGTCAGAAGATCTCCATAACTGTTCATGGAGTGACTCCCTTTGCCCTGCTCGGGGGCACGGTTGTAATAGAGAATCTGAGCCATCGCCGTAGCCACGCAACCTGTCAAGCACGTATCACCCCTCACTGGACAGAAATTCCAGAATGGAGTGTCCTGGCCCCACTCTGATGTCATCAGTGTGGGCACCTTGGCCTTGAAACGGGTGGTGTCGGGATAAACGATAGCTGGGGCCTTTGCCACGCCGCTGCGCACCTCTCTCGACGCTGCGGTGACCATCGACAACCACCAACGGAAATTGGGGTTCCCCTCACTGGCTTCGTAGCGTTTCATGGAATAGCCGAGCACCTCTGGCAATGCATCATCGGCGGAAATAATGGCAAAGCCGCCTTCGGGATAGCCGTAAACGGCATAGTCGGCACTGGAGGCCAACAGGCTCAGTGCTTGCTGATGCAAGGGGGCATGGGCCTTGTTGCCTGAGGCGGAGAGCACCTGCGCAGCGGCAGCTCTCATCCGCGACACACTACGAGGTGCCGCACTGGCCACAGTGGTGACCAGTAGCAACAAAACCCATATATAGTATCTCTTCTTCATACTCTATCGTTATTTCACAACTCTTTTCTTGCCGTCCACCACATAGATACCCTTCGGCAACTGCTGGAGTGAGGTCACCCCTGTCTTGATTTTCCGTCCGTCGGTGGTATAGACATCGTAATGATGGTTGGCTGCGTCACCCACTTCTCGGATGCCATCGGGGTTGGGCTCGACGGTAAGGGTTCCGGCTGTATATTTGAACGAATAATTCTGTGCCTCGCCACCAGAGATGGTGATGGGATAGACTCCGGCTGGTGAGTCGGGGCGGGCCTCACAGGTGGCCACGGGGAGACGGGTAATCACGCTGAGATCCTCACCGCGTACGAAACCATCATACGTCAGTTCGAAATCCGGGTTCTCTTCTCCCTCCATGCGGGTGTAATCACCTGTCGATACCTTAAGGGGTACTTGCCACACGAAGAGGACGCCATCATAGAGTTCCACGATTTCATCGGTGATGGTGCCGCGAAGCACACGGATGGGATACTGTCCGGCAGGGGATTCTTCCGTGGCCTCACACACCAGCTCAGGCTCTCCGTTGGGAATGTCACCTGAGATTTTATAACCCAGGAGGGGATTCTCCTCACCATAATAACGCCCTGCATTGCGGGCGGTGATGGCCGAACCGAACTCCACGATGTTGTCGTGTCCGGCACCACTGGCGAACAGGCCCCACTGTGCATGTTGCTTGTAGCGATCTTTCGACCCTGCCGGCACATAGAGCTTGCAGGAACTGGTATAGACTCCATCCACGGCATTTGCACCGGTTTCCGGCACATTGACAAGCATCAGGCGAAGGGTGGTCAACCCTGTGCAACCGGCAAAAGCATGGCTGCCAATGCGGGCGACTGTAGAGGGCACAACCACGCCACTGATACGGGAGCATCCTGCAAAGGCGTAATCGCCGATTTGCGTCACACCTTTCTCAATCTCATATTTCCCCCTGAAAACGGGCAATACCTGGTAGATGCTCAGGGTATCGCTCTTGAGGAAAAGGGTGTGGTTGCGGATCAGGAAATCCTGTGCTTCGTTCTCTGGTATGAGAATGCTGTCCAATGACGAACAACCTGCGAATGCGGCTTGTCCGATACGGGTGATGGACGAAGGCAGCAAAATGGTGTTCAACGTGCGGCAACCATAAAAAGCTTTCTCACCCAGCGCGTCGTCACGGGACTTCAGGACCTGGTTTTCCGCCTCTACATAAGCGTCACCTCCACTCACCAGACGGGCCTCAGTGAGGTCGATACTGCGCAGGCGGCCTTTGGTGCGTTTGAGTTGCTCATCACAGCCTGCCATCCTCCGGATGGTTTTGAGGTCGGTGCCATTGATATTTCCTTTCACCTTGAGCCATCCGATAACGTTTTCCTCGGCATGCAGGCACTGGGCCAGTTCACCGGCTTGGGCCAGTTCAACCGTGTCGCCCACCAAATCAGTGATGCCGCTGCCGGCGATGCCGATGATCATGTCCTGATCGGAACTGAAACGATTGCCTGGAGGATTAAGCAGGGAGATGTCATAATAACCGTCATCATCGCCACTCCATCCCCAGTTGACGTAGACCATTCCTTCTTCATTATAACCATGAAGCACAAAAGCATGCCCGGCAAACTGCGACATGTCGGTGCCACCGTAATAGACAGGACCGTTGTTGCTCAACTCATTATAGACCAAATCCATCCAGTCGGGCTCGATATACTTCGAACGTTCCACGCATTTCGCGTCTTCCAAACCGAAATAGGTGCGAAGTCCACTGGCGGCATCTGTGGAATAGGCGCCACTGCCACCATCCACTGCTGTACCATAACTCATGTTGGCGGCCACGCCACAGTCACGCATGAGCAGGGCGACAGCATCAGCCTCCGCGTCGTTGTATTGCACACCGCGGTAGACATCGAGCATGTTATCCCAATCGTAATAGTCTTCCTCGAAATTGGCGGTCACTGGGGTGCCCTTGGCCTGAATAGTCCGTGTGCCGTATCCATGCTCTGGCATTTTATGGTAGTTGAGCACCTGGGCCATGGCCGTCGCCACACAACCGGTGTAGATGCCGGGAGGAAGCATCCGGTTATAGGGATTGAGCTGGTCCCATTTCGAGGTCATCAGCGGGGCCACACTCGTGGGGTAGATATTCGGATCGGGGGTGGTGATGCGGGCTGGCAGGTTGTTCTCAGCCATATAGGCCAGAGCAACGCTCATGCTGCGCAACCAGAATTCAAAATTGGCATTGGCACCATGAGAATAGGGGGTGTCCGACACGCCAAGAACAGCAGGAAAGCGGTCGTCGTTGCTCACCACCACATACGCACCGTCTTCATAACCGAAGAGGGAGAGGGAAGCACATGCCTTGAGTTCCACCACGTCCGAATGCATCCCTGGAGCGGCCATTTTTCCGGTGGAACGCAGCCTTTCCAGAGCGATAGTCTTCATCTGTGCTTTACTACGTGGAGCGGCCTGTGCCGACAGGACGGAAAAGGTCACAATGAGGGATAGAATCAGGGGTCTTCTCAACAAGAAAGTCTTCATCTGAGATGATAAAATAGGATTTCTTTTATAAAATGCTGATCTTGATACTTTAGGCTACAAAAGTACAAAATATTTTTGTAACTTGTATTCTGTTTTCATAGAAAAATCTTATGAAAATGCAAAAAAAGACCGCACCCGAAAGTGCGGTCTCCTTATCAGTAAAAACAGGGATGATGTTTATTTCTTGGAAACACCCTTCACAGCACCTGTCTCATTGTTCTTGATCACATAGACACCCTTCTCAAGGCGGCCATAGACACCCTTGCCAGAAGCGATCATCGCACCGCTGGTGCTGTAGACTGTAATGTCAGCATCCATCAGACTTGCATCGCTGGTGAGCTCGGTGATGGCGGTCACCACGGTTGCGCCGTTGGACAAGCCAGACTCGACGTCACCATAGACTGCGGTCACATAATAGGTGTGCTCACCGTCGGTCTCGTTCACATCGATGTAGCTGGTGGTGTTGGCATCCACGGTAGCAATCACCTTGCCGTCGCGGTAGATGTTGTAAGCGGTCACGCCATTGCCGTCGGCCATCACGAACTTCTTGCTGGAAGAAGAGGTGTAGGTGACATCGTCGATCTCAAGTGCGAAGATATCGTTGGACGTATGACGGATAGCGAAGTACTTGGTGCCTGCGGGCAACTCGTAAGTGAACTCGTTCCAGTCAGTGCTGGAAACCTCACCCTTATCGAGAATCTCGAAGCTCGTCACCTCATTGTCGCTGCTGGAAACGTAGATCTCATAGAGCTCGTTACCGTAATCCAAAGTCGGGGCACTTGCGAAGAAGCTGATGGTCTGTGCGTCGCCAGAGAGCAGCGGTGAGATGAGCCAGTGGTCGGTCACACCCTGGATACACCAGGAGGTGAGCATCTGGCTGCCAGAGTTGGGAGCCACCATGGTTGCATAAGCGGGATCGCTCAGATCGAAGCCGGCAAGCTCAGGATTGAACACCTGGAAGCCCATCGGTGCGTAACAGTTGGCATAGTTGGAGTAACCGTTGACTGCGTAGGTACCTGTACCGTTGTTGCCATCAACAACCTTCCACTGTCCGAGCATACCGGTGTGGATGTCGGTAGTGATGCCACCAACAGAGAACGGCTCGTAGACGGTCTGGTCCTCGAAGTCCTCGGTGATGATAGTTCCCTCGGAAGCCTGCTGCACAGGTGCACTCCACTTCAGTTGGACGGCTGGCCAGCCACCGGTCTCGGCGGTAAGGTCATTGACGCGTGCCAATGCAGGAACCTTCAGGTTGACTGAGCGTTCTGCAACGTTGTTCTCGACGTCGAGGTCGCGGTCGAACACCACCTCAGCCTTGATGTTCATCATGCCTTCGTCAAAGAGAGTGGGCTTGTAGGTAGCCTGTACCACATTGACACCTCTGTAGGCTGCAAGGGCAGGTGTCTCGGTCACAGTAGCAAATTCCTTGCCATTGACTGAGAAGACCACGCTGTACTCGCCTGCGGCGACATTGTTCTCACCGGAGTTGCCCACGACAGCAGTTGCTGTGAGTTCGTCACCTGCGGCGACGCTTCTCGGTGCGGTCAGTTCCACGAAGAGGTCGTTAGCATAGAAATCATTGACGAGGAGGTTGTCAAATTCAAATGCCACGCCTGCCTCACCAGCCTCTGCAAGGAAGGAGAGGATGACATAAGGATCAGAGGTGAATGCACTGAGGTCAACCACTTCGGTATGCCACTCGAGATCACCGGTCAGGTTCTTCACGTCGATCTCCTTGAGCACGACGGGTGCACTGCCATCCTGACGATTGCCAAGGACAGATACCTTCAGGTCATCACCAGGAACTGCAGCCCAGTCGAAGATGAGCTTGGGACTGGCGGCTCCCTTCACGGAGATCTTGGCTGTGTTCAGCGTACCAGAAGCACCTGCGCTACCAGCGACGAAACCTGCGCAACCGCCATCTTCATCAGATGAGTCGGTGTAGATATTCCAAGTATTGCCCTGGAGTGTCTCTACCCACCAGTAGTGAGAGACAGACTGGTTGGGGAATGACTCTGCATAGGGGAGCGTGTTGGCATCACCGCCAACCACAGCACCTGCGTAGATGGGACCTTCTGCGTCACCGACGAATGCGGAGAGACCAACCTGGACAAGTCCTTCCGGACCTTCCTGAATAGCATCGGAAGCCAGCACATACTGCAGGTCCTTGGTCTCTGCCAGCACGTCGCCGAGATAGCCGCCCTCAACAGCGTAGACACGGTAGGTCACTGACTCCGGATCCACATAACCGCCGTTGGCACCCTTGTCGGTGTGGGCAGCCCATGTGATGGTGGCTGTGCCATCGAAATTGTCACGGCCAGCGATGTTTTCCAGACCTGCCGGTGTGTCGACGCCGATGAAGGCACTTGCAGAAGCGGTGAGACCCTCACCCTTGCTGTTGTAACCGGTCACGGTGTAGGTGTAGATGCCGTTGTCTTCGACAGTCACTGCAGCAGAGAGTGCAGCACCGGGAGCAGGATTCTCAAACTCGGCCTCTACCTCGCCTTTCTGGTTCTTCAGCACCATCTTGGTGATTTCACTGAGTGCCTCGTCGTTGATGGTCTTGGTAGGAGCGTTGAAGTTGATGGTTGCGTTGAGCGCACCCTTGGCACCAGGCACAACCTCCATGTTGGTGGAGAGGGCAGGAGCACCGAAGTCGAGCGGTGAACTGATAGACCAGCCATAAACCTCCATGTATAACATGTCGGCATCACTGATGGCGTGGAATCCGATGTTAAAGGTTCCATCAGCCTCGACAGTGACAGGCACCTCATAGGTATGAGGCAGACCATCGGCGAAGTCGGTGGGCTCAAGCAGGGTGATACCATAAGCGGTGGGATCCTGACCCTGACCCATCATCACCTCGAGACGCTCAGGGTACGATGAGGAATATGCTCCGACAGTGAAGCTGACGATGTAGAGCTTACCGGTCTGGAGTTTGATGTCGGGAGTGAGGAGCCAGTCATCACCGGAATTCTTTCCGTTATAGGTGTAGCGGGCAAAACCTGTACCCAGCGACCAGCTGGAGGCGTCGTTGTTGAGATCAAGTGCGGTGTAGATCAAAGAAGCACTCTCGGGATCCATGAAGTCCTCTTTGAACGGAGGAACGATGGCATCACCCACTTTCACACGGTTGGTGATGGCTTCTACACTGCTTGCCTCACCATAGTTGGCGGTGATGCCATAGCTGTAGACTTTCAGACTGCTGATGTCGACGGTCTCCTCAAAGGTGGTCTCACTGATACCTTCGGCCACGACCACCTTGTCGGGATAACGGGTCACGGTATAGGTCACGTTGCTGGTGTTGACATAACCGCCATGCACACCTTCCATCGTAGGAGCGGTCCATGTCACGGTTGCCTTGTCGCCCTCAATGGCCAGAGTAGCGGGATCGGGAGATGCTGGTGCGTCAGCGCCTACCCACAGTTTCGTCGTTGCCTTGGCACCATTACCCACAACGCTGCGCGGAATCACGGTGATGGTGGTGTTGCCGGTCGGCACGTTCTCGATCTTGTGGATCACCTGGGCACCGGGCTGGCCGCTGCCTTTCAGGGCTTCCTCACCATTCACAAGGATGGAGTACTCGAGGATGCCGGTCAGGTCGCTCTGACCGTCGAAGGTCTTCGTAGGCAGCACGAAGGACACAAAGACATTGTTGGGTGCTGCATTCTCGATGTAAGCTTTCAGGTTGTCGACAGCGGCAGGAGCGTTGGGCTCAGCAGCGGGTGCCGGCACATTAATCATGTTGAACTCATAAACACTCGGGAAAGGCACGATATTGGTCTCACCAGTGGTCAGGTTGACCTCAGCGATACCTGCAGAAGTACCTTCGTTGGCCAGGAATGACCAGTAATATACGTTGTTCTTGGCGTTGAGAGTAGCACCCTGGATATAGGCATCAACGGTCATGCCGGTGGAAGCAACGAGGGTCTCACCACCTGTGTTGGGGTCAACCTTGTAGATCTCACCGCTCAAAGTAGCAGCATAGAGGTTGCCCTTGCCGTCGCTGGCCATGTTGATATACTCTTCCATGTGAGCCGGAGTGGGCAGCACACCAGTACGGGTGAAAGTGGTGTAGTCGATCGTACCGAACTCCAGTCCTGTGAGGTCAGCATTGTAGAACACGCCATAGGTCTTGCCCGTAGCCGCGTCATAAGCGACATTGGCACCGTCAGCGATGATATCGACGTAATCTGAGCCCTCTTCCTCTACGAGCCACTCATCATTGGCGATATCATAGGCATAGGTGTAAGTGAGGACAATGCCGTAGAAACTGAAATACTCCACGAAATAGTAGACGCCATCTACCACAGCGCCACCAGCGTTGTTGTAGCTGAAATACTTGTGCGTGTTGATTTCCTTGAATTCGGGATTCTCCGAGGAGGCGAATTCATAGAGGCCCGAAGTCAAAGCCTTTGTAGCATCGTAAGTCATGTTACCAGTCAGAATCGTACCGTCACCGGCCTTGAGGGCCTTGCGGTCGATCTTCTGAAGCTGCCCTACGACGGTGTTCTTCAGGACAGAATTCTCTTGCCGCAATGTGGTGCGGGCATTCTGCAGGGCAGGATACTTCTTGAACAGTTCCGCCTTGTTGTTGGCCAGTTCAAAGGCCGAGGTCTTCTTTGCCTTCACAGGACGGTCCACCCGCTGGGCAAATGAAGGGGTCGCAAGCATGAAGAGCAATGCCAACATGCTCACTGTGATAGTTGTAATTCTCTTACTCATATCAAACCTTTTAAGTGAAACATTTAAAAATTATAGAATAAATATAGATTTTCACGTCTCATATAGGGTGCAAAAATAATCATTTTTTATGAATTCGCACAACGTTATCAAAAAAAATTAAAAAATCCCTCAAAAAAAGTGGACGACATCCGTCCTTCTCATACTCTGACGCATCATTTTGCGATAATTATACAGGAACAGGGGCAAAATACCTACAAAATGTAAGCAATGAGGGTATTTTTTACACTTATTGACGGCTCTCCCGCTTGAGGAGAGCCGTCAAATAATCGGTCAATCGCTTGGATTTCAACGCACGTTTACCTTCACTGTGGAACCATCAGAGAGGCGAATGATATTGACACCTTTCTGCGGACGGGTGATCATACGGCCGTCGAGGGTGTAGCGTGCCACCTCATGACGGTCGGCCTCTGGCTGCTGGTTGACATCCTTGATTCCATTGGGGAACTTGACATAGGAACGGGCGGCGTTGACGGCCTTGCCCGAACTGTCGAGCAAGAACACATTGGCGGCCACTTGCTCATAGATGAGGGCGGCGAGGAGGGCGGCCTTGGTGGGCATCTTGAGCGTGGTGGTGATGGTCTGCGGCTCGTTCTGCACCAGACCACCCACGGAGAGTTCCCAGTTGCTGCCTTGCTTGTAGGTGGCGATGGCCACGTCGTTGAATACCCAATAGAAGGATGACTGTCCGTTCACGCCACCGTTGCCAAACTGTGCGAGGTCGGCGGGAAGCGACGACGAGGCATACTGGGTGTAATAGTTGGCCTGCTTCCAGGAGGCACTGGTACCGGTGAGACCGTCGGCGGTCAGCACGACGCCCAGAGAGGTGCCGGAGATGTTGGCGTAAGGACGGATGGTGGTGGTGATGGTCACCTCGGTCTTGTCTTCATTATACTCGCCTTCCACCTCCAGAGCTACCATGGCGCCCTTGGCGGCCTCGGCCTCGAAATCATGGCAGATATCGATATTGTCGCTTCCATAATAGGGATCTGTCTCATAATCGCGGTTGATAAGACAGGAAGGGGCGCTGTTCAATCCGATGTTCTTGTACTGGGGATACATCGGGTCGTCGCCGTTGTACTGGTGGATACCGATGCCCACGAACTGAAGTCCGTACCTGTCGTGCATCTTGTCCATGCCGACAAGTCCGCGGGGACACCAGCCGCATCCGGTGCCCGTAAACTCCTCGACGAGCACGCCACGCTGCACCTTCACACCCACCTGAACACTGTTGTCGGCGGGATAGGTGTCCTCGCCCTCACCGATACGGCTGATGGTAAGCATGAGCGGCAGGTCGAGTCCCACGGCATCGGGCACGTCGTAGAGGATGGTGCTCACCTCAGCGGTATTACCGGCGACAATAGGCGTTGAGGCCTTGTAGGTGTAATTGTAAGCATCGGAAGAGAACGTGAGGTCGTAATCGCTGGCATCGAGCTGACCATTGTTGGTGATCTGCGTCACCACGGTGACCACGCTGCCATTCTTGGATGCGACAGAGGAATTGGCCTTGAGGTCGACCTGAGGCATGTTGTCGCCACCGATAAGCATTTCGAGGCTCACTACGCCCTGGGCGCTGACATCCTCCCACTCTGCAGTGGGGCCGCGCTTGATAAAGGAGGTGTTGGCAATAGGTAATCCCACAATAGAGATCGTGGCATCCTGATAGCGCTGGGCATAGGTGAAACCGATGTAGAAGCCCTTGCCTTCCTGCAGGGCGTAAGGGGTGTCGAGCATCACCTCATTCCAACCGACTTTCGGACTGGGGGTACCACCACGCTTCATAAGTCCGCCGGCCACATTGTCGCCGTCGAGGGTCTCCTTCACCCACACCGACACGGAGTCGCAGTATTTCACACTGGCCAGTCCCACCTTGATACCGCGCAACTCATTGCCGAAGTAACGCTGGAAGAGTTCGGGGGTGACATAGACCGCTGCACTCACCTTGCCCTTGCCCTTGATGGTGAAATTGCTCGACTCGGCAACCTCTCCATTCGAATAGCCCACAGCAATGTTGGCAGCTTGTCCCAGGCAGCAGAATGCTGCCATCAAAACAGATAGTAAAACTTTTCTCATAAGCTGTTATTATTAAATGAAATGATTCGGATTAAGGGATGTTGGGGGCGAACAAACGGTTCCTTGTGGCCTGGCAGACACCATGGTCGTTATACACGAAGCCCACGACCCACATGTTCTCGGGCACCCAGGCCTCGTCGAGGGTCTTTTCAAAGTGCATCTCCTGGAAAGCCCCTTCATCTATGGTGATATCGGTTCCCCAGGTGCCGTTGATCGACGAGCGGAACACATGGTTGTGAATGTACTCACGGTTGGTGGACCCGTCGGGCATGTACTGGAAGGCCTGTATGCCATCCTCGACAAGCCACAACTGGAGCTTTCCCTGTGTGCGGCCATCTGTGCCCGCAAGCGTGACTATCACGTCCAGCTTGCGGCTGGCAGCGTCATAATAAGAGGCAAGAACCATGTTTAGCGGTGCCGTTTTCGACAACTCATCACGCACAATGGTGCTCCACGAGGGATAATCACTCGTTCCCAAACGGTCGACAACGCCCTTGGGCTGTGATTCCACTTTCCAGTAATTGAAGTACTCATCACCTTCGGCAGTATAAAGGGAATAAGGCACGCCCCTGACAGATTTGGCAAACGGACCGCTATGGATTCCCACGGCGATGATGGTATCACCACCATATTGGGCCATCAGACGCTCAATCTCCAGCGTGGCATTGGGACAATTGACACAACGCTGCCCCGTGAAATCCTCTATCAGCACGTTGCGGCTGGCCGAAACGGGTTTCACATAAATCAAACGGTCGGCTTCATCCACGGGGTCGCAGGCGACCAGCATCAGCGCCATCAGAGCCGACGACACGGCACCTGTGAGGCTACGGACGTTCAGAAATGAGGGGATATGATGAAAATACTTTCTCATGCTTCAGAAATTGTAGTTATACGACAGCGTGAAACCCTTGCTCGCAGGCACATAGCGGCAGACACCTCCCGAACAGTTGTATCCGGCACGGGTACGGCCATAGCCCACCTGGAGCCGGTGAGATCCGGTATTGAAGGTCACCAATCCCTGATAATAGTGAATGTCGCTCTCACCGCAGTTGTACATGTCTGACACGGTGAACATGAAATGGGGCAACACGGAGAGCTCAAGCAGGGCGAACGCCCAGTCCCCCTCGTCTTCGCCGGTGGTGAGATACTGCAACTCGCCACGGAGTGTCAACTTGTTGTTAAACCTGTACTTGCCATCGGCCACGAAGATATTGGAGTGGATCATACCGCCCTCTCCCTCAACCACGGTCTTGTTGTAAAACTGGTTCATATACATCAGGTTGAGCTTGAAATCCTTGGTCAAGCGTTTGTCGACCTGCACGTTGATATCCTGATAGAACATGCCGTCACCCCATTTCCAGAATGCCGAACCATAACCGTCGGTTCCCCATAGCGACCCGTTAACGGGGGTGGCCTCATGGGTGTCGATGGCATGCACATGCGAGAAGTTCAACTTGACATTGGTGCCGTATTTGCCGCCGAGCAGTGTCTTGCGCTTGAACTGATAACCCATCTCTGCCTGATAAGCCCATTCCCCACCCGGACGGGTGGCATAGGGATAAAGGGCGGCCAGGGCATAGGTATGGTCCATGGTGAACGCTGGCAGGTGGTTGAGAAACGACGAGGTGCCGTTCATCGAACGGCGCGACCGGAACGACATGTTGTCGCTGCGCTTGGCTTGCAACAGCAGACTCATGCCGCGCTTGGAATAAGAGGCGGAGAGCATCGCCACATTGCCCTTGCGGTAGATGTAATGATTGTCGAAAGAGGGATCCTGGGTCTTCTGGGCATACTCGGCCAGAACGCTCACATTGCCTTTTTGCACACGCGCGCGCACATCAAAAGCATTGACGTTCTCGGGCATCCTGAGCTTGTGGGTGGCATCGACAAAGAGGTCTTCCTCACGCTCGTGCTTGTTGACGAAGGAGGCTCCAAGGGTGACGTAAGTGCCATGGTCCTGCATCGCCCTCGACCACTGGTCGAGACTCAGCTCCACGTCGCCACCCGACACCAGTGCATTGTTGTAGCTCCAATAACGGCGCTGCCACCCCGAGAGTCCCTTCACGGTGACTCCTTTGAAGGGCTTGGCCATCACACGGGCTCCAAGCAGGGAGTTGTCGATGCCCAGACTGCGCTCCTCATAAGTGCGGAGAATGAAACCGCTGCCAAACTGCTCATAGAAGTTGCCAAGGGTGATCTCCAACTTGTCGGTGTGCATCTTGGCATAGATATTGGCTAAACCCCATCCCTTGAAATCATTCTCATAGCCTGGAAGGGGGAAGCGCATGAACTCCACACGGGCACCCGCATCGACGTTCTTGCTCATCATGTGCACGTCGGCATACGAATTGGTCAGGCCCCATTCATCGTATTTCCCCGCTCCGATCTTCTCATCTTCCTGGGGAAGGAGCACATCGCTCTGGATGCTTCCTGTGACGGTCACTTTGTCTGTCTGACCATTCTGGGCCAGAGCCATGACCGGAATGGTCAGAAGGGAGACCAACAATAGTCTGTGTCTGCTCATGGCCTATTTCACCAATTCCCGGATTTTCTCGATCAACTCCTGTTCGGCTCCGTCGGTATAACCGTTGTGACGGTAGACGATCTTGCCACTGCCATCGCAAATCAGCACGTAGGGTATCATCTGGATGCCCAGGGCTTTCTGAAACTCGCTGTTGGTGTCGAGCAATACATCGTAAGTCCAACCATGATTGTCAACCAGTGGCTTCACCTTATTTATATTATGGGCCTGATCGACGGAGATGGCGAAGATCTTCATACCGGTCTCTTCCTGCCAGTCCTCATACACCTCACTGATGGCATCGAGCTCGCGGTTGCAGGGCTTGCACCATGTGGCAAAGAAATCGATGATAAACGGCTTGCCATTATTCGACAGCGTATCAGTACGAAGGGTCTTGCCCTCCATGGTCTTCAAAGTGACAGCAGGCAACTGGGCACTGACCTGATTTGCAACGCCAACAAAAGCGATTACAATCGCTAACAAAATTCTTTTCATAACTAACAAATTCAAATTTGATTGCAAAAATAACTATTAATCCCATCATCGCAAATGCCATGACGTTAAAATATGTTTAAAACGCATAAAAATACCATGCTCATGCATCACCTTGCCTTAAAATGGCAAGAATGACACATGAGCATGGCGCATCGCTACGAATCAGAATCTCAGCACCAGGAAGCTCTTGGCGCCCACTTCCATCTTGAGCACGTTGCCTTCTCCCTCGTATTTCACCTCGACGGGACGAATCTGCTCAGGACGGCCTACAAGGTTTTCCATTCCCGGGTTGCCGGTGAGGAGAATGCCTTTCACCTGACCGACTTTCTTCAGGCCTTTGAAGGTGATGGCGACTTCTTGCTTCTTGTCGGCGGCATTGGCGATCTTGACGATGTATTGCTTGCTGTCCTTGTCGTATACGGCACTGGCATAAAGCCCGTCCTGACCGGTCACGGCCTTGTCGTTTTCCGTGAGTTTCAGCACATGGGTTCCCTTGTTGGTGCCGTAGAGCATCTGCACGTACCAGTTGGCCGAACGCTGACTGGTGAGGTTGTCATACCAGATGAGGTCGGGCTTCCACTGCCATCCCTCGACATGGGCGAACAGCGGAGCGTAGGTGGCTTGCCAGACGACATCGGCATTGCGCTCCAGACCGGTCATGAAGGCGGCTTCGGAGAGGGCTGCTTCCCAGTTGTTGAGGTCACCCTTGCCATGGGCGGCATATTCTCCGGCGAAGACTTTCGGACCCTTCCTGTCGTAGTTGTCATAACGGGCGGCATTGTCGAGGAACCACTGTGGAGGTTTGTAATAGTGCTCATCGACGAGGTCGACCTTGAGGCGTTTCATCTCCTTCCAACCATAGTCGAAGTCCTTGCCGTCGGCCGACGGACCGCTGGTGCCGCAAACTTTGATGCCGGGGTATTTGGCACGGATGGCAGTGATGAATTTCTCCAGACGGGGGGGATACAGTTCGCCCCATTGCTCATTACCCACACCGATCTGCTTCAGGTTGAAGGGTGCCGGATGACCCATATCGGCACGCAGTTTACCCCATTTGGTGTCGGTGCCGCCGTTGGCAAACTCGATCAGGTCCAGGGCATCGTCAATATAGGACTGCAGGTTGTCGACGGCCACATGGGCATCCTCGGAGTAATTCTGGAACTGGCAGGCCAGACCACAGCTCACCACGGGGAGGGGCTCAGCTCCGATCTTCTCGGAGAGGAGGAAGAACTCGTAGAATCCCAGGCCGTACGACTGGAAATAATTGGGGTACATGCGGTGGGCAAAGGTGTAGTTCCAGCGGTTCTCGTTGAGCGGACGGTTCTCCACCTGCCCGACAGAGTTCTTCCACTGATAACGGGTCTCCAAGTCTGTTCCTTCAACGATACAACCGCCGGGGAAACGGAAGATGCCGGGATGCAGGTCCTCGAGGTCCTTCACCAGGTCGGCACGCAATCCATTCCAGTTGTCGGAGGGGAAGAGGGAGATATGGTCGAGATCCACTCCTTCAGCTGTCTCCAGGAAGATGCGCATCAGGGCCTTGGGGTCGGTCACGTTGGGGGTCAGCGACGCGGTGTATTTTTTCCAGTCGCGGCTGTCGATGGTGATGCGCTGCCGTGTGATGATGCCATTATGCGAATTGACCAGTTCGACACGGATGCGGGCTGGTTTGCTGCCGGAGTCGTGCAGACGGGCATAGACCGAGAAATCATAGCGCAGACCTTTCTTGAGGCCCATGCCGAAGAATCCGCGGTTTTCCAACCCCGTGCGCTTCTCGATGTGGCCGGAGTCGCCGAGGACGACGTAGTGGGGATTGCGGTCGAATGCAGGACGTGCCTCACTCACCTGCACATTGCCGAAGACATTCCATCCCATGAGGCGGTCGGGAAACTCAAACGAGCGGTTCTCGACCATCTCGGCATAAAGACCACCGTCGGCACCGAAGTTGATGTCTTCAAAGAAGATGCCATACATGGTTGGCTGAATCACAGCTCCGGGTTTGTTGGCCTTCACGGTGAGTTGACGCTGTGCGCTGGCTGGCATGAAAGTCATGGCCGCGAGTGCAACAGCAGTTAGAAATAGGTTCCTTTTCATAGGTTGTTGATGGTTTTATAGATGAAAAATGTTCGCTGTCACTTGATGGGGGTCAAGGAGAAAGTGAAGGTCTTGTCGCCATAGACGACACGGTAGGGCTTCAGGGCCTCGGCATTGGGACTCCAGGAGTCGACACCACCCACACCGGTGTGCTCGCCGTCGAGGAAGAGGTTGGTGTAGGGCGAGCGTGGTACTTGGGGCACATGCCGCTGCTCCTTGTCGTCACCGTCGTCGAGAGCGGCGACATCATAGTGCAAGGCTGAAGCATAGAAGGGCTTGACGGCCTGGACCTTCAGGCCACGTCCAGACGCATCGGTCTGCCGCCACCAGCGCATGTCGCTCTTGGTGCCGGTCTCCTGCGGACGGACATAGGGATAGAATTGCTCGTCGGCGCTCTGGCGGTAGATGCCGATGCGCTGAGAGAATTTGCGGTCGGCATAGTTCTCCACCGGACCGCGGCCATAGTATTCGCTGTGGTCCATGGTGGCGGGGAGCTGCATCACCATGCCGAAGCGCATCATGTTGCTCACCGCTGCCCCGGGGGTGGTGGTGAGCTGTTCGGTCACATTGATGTTACCCGTGGGGTTGATAAGATAGGTGAGCGTGAGTGTCGACTTCACGGTGGGCATGTCATATACGGCTTTCACCTCCACATCGCTGGTGCCATTCCCCCGTGGGCTCTTCACCTTGCTGGTGGTGATGGCGGTCAGATGCATCTCGGGGTTGTTCCACACCTTGTATTTGCGGTTGATGCCCGAACCCATGTCGTTGTCGGTGACGGCACGCCAGAAGTTGGGTCTCAGCGAACCGCCGGCGCCCAACAGGTCGGTGCCATTGACCTTATAGGTGCTCAGCCATCCCGTAGCCTTGTCGAAGCGCACCTCCAAGATGTCGCCTGTGATGGCGATGTCGGTCGACTTCTTGCCGGCCTTCACCTTGAGCTTGGAATTCGTCGATAGGTCCTCGACTGTGACCATGCTATACTCCCGTGGTCTCAACTGCTCATAGGCGATGGTCTGACCGGCTTTCATGAGGGGCTCTGCACTCTTGAGCTGGAAGTCGATATTGAGCATCGGCTCGCCCTCGTAGGCTGCCGTGAGGTCGGCGGGAATCACGAGGTCGGCGAATTGTTGCGGTGCGATGTCAAGCCGGTCGATAGTGCCGGTCTTGGCTGGCTTACCGTCGACCATGAGTGCCCAGACGAGGCGCACATTGTCGAGTGAGCGGAAGAAGTATTCGTTCTTCACCCTCACTTTCGTGCCACCATCCTGCTGACCGAGGAGGGTGGCCCAAATGTTCTGGTAGTAGTAGCCCACTTCATACATGTGGGGATTGGGGATGCGGTCGGGACTGATCAGTCCGTTGCAGTTGAAATTGTTGTCGCTGGCATCGTAGGTGTTGTAGTCGCCTCCATATTTGTAGATGGCGCGTCCCTGGGCGTCCTGCCCGTGAAGGGCCTGGTCGACGAAGTCCCAGATGAAACCGCCCTGGAACTTGGGATATCTGCGCACCAGGTCCCAATACTCCTTGACCCCGCCGCAGGAGTTGCCCATGGCATGGCTGTACGCACACTGGATCAATGGCTTCTGGTCCTGGGGACGGTCGCTCTTGGCATAGCGCTCACACCACTCCTGACTGGCGTACATCGGACAGCGGATGTCGGTGTTGGGACCATCACCGGCCCGCTCCCAGTGGACGGGACGGCTCAAATCCTGACTCTTGATCCACTGATAGGCGGCGGTGAAGTTGGGACCGTCGACGGTCTCGTTGCCCAACGACCACATGATGACGCTCGGATGATTGAAGTTCACACCCACATTGTGCTGGTTGCGCTGCAGGATCTGCATGGCAAACTGGGGTTTCTTGGCCTCAGAGTCATCCCTGTAGCCGAAACCATGGGATTCCTGGTTGGCTTCTGCACAGAGGTAGATGCCGTATTCGTCGCACAGGTCATACCACACGGGGTCGTCGGGATAGTGGCACGTCCGGACGGCATTGATGTTGAACTGCTTCATGATCTTGATGTCCTGGATCATCCGCTCACGTGAGACGACGTAACCTCCGTCGGGGTCGAGCTCATGACGGTCGACTCCTTTGATGTAGATGGGCTGGCCATTGACAAGGAGCTGGGAACCACGGATCTCCACCTTGCGGAACCCTACCTTGACGGGGATGGCCTCATAAGGGGTGAAACGGGCGGTGGGAGTGGTCGGACAGACGACCAGCGTATAGAGGTTGGGGGTCTCGGCGGTCCATTTCTTGGGTTGTGCCACATCGAGCGTGACATCTGCCACGCCATTGCTTACTTTCTCTACGGCCTTGGTGACGACGACTTTACCGTCGGCGTCAAGCAACAGGAACGTGAGATTGCACTTGCCTGTGACATTCACCTTCACGTTCAAACGCCCGTCGGTGTAATCATTGACCAGATCAGGGGTGACGCGGATGTCATCCACGTGGACGGCCTTGTCGCGGGCATAGAGGTAACAGTCGCGGGCCACGCCGCTCAACCTCCAGAAATCCTGGTCCTCACAATAGGAACCGTCGCACCAACGGAATGTCTGGAATGCAATGAGGTTGTCGCCCTTGCGGAGATAGGGCGTGAGATCAAACTCCGCTGCCATCTTGCTGTCCTCCGCATAGCCAACGAAACGGCCGTTGACCCAAAGGTAGATGTTGGAGGTCACACTACCGAAATAGGCGATCACCTGACGGTCCTGCCAGGTGTCGGGTATATGCACGATGCGGCGGTAGCTGCCCACATGATTGTCGCGGGTAGGCACCTCCGGGGGATTGTTCTGGAAATGGCCTCTCCATCCAAAACCGATATTGACGTAGATGGGGTCTCCGAAGCCGTTGAGTTCCCAAAGTCCGGGGATGTTCATTTTGTCCCATTTGGAATCATCATAACCGTCGGCGAAGAAGTCGGTGGGACGCTGGTCGGCATGTTCTACCCAACGGAAACGCCATTGGCCTTCCAATGAGAGGTAGTTGCCCGACTGTTCCCTCTTCCCGTCAAGGGCCTGCTGCTCGTTCTCGTAGGCGAAAAAGGCGGTGTGCACGGGGAAGCGGTTGATTTCATTGACTTGCATATCGTGCCACTCCGTGAACGTGGGCACTTCGTCGGCCATGACCGTCGTCGACAATAATGGCATGGCCATCAACAGGGTAAGGAATTGTTTCTTCATAGTCTATGTCTTGTTTTTATTTCTTATCAAGGTATCTCACATACTCACAGGAGGCGAGGAGAAAGGCTCCTACGCCGAAATTGGCCTGACTGCTGGCATCCACCACCTGCCCGGGAATGGCCTTCTCGCCGATGGGCTGCACATACCCCACTTTCCCATCGGCCTGCAGGGCTGTACGGGAGAGGTATTTCCATGCCTTCTTGATGACAGGCTTGAAGGCTTTCTTCGACAAATAGCCATGGTTGACTCCCCACAGGATACCGTAGGTGAAGAATGCCGTCCCGCTGGTCTCCGGACCTGGTGCCTGCTGCGGATCCATCATCGACCGCGTCCAATAGCCTTCCTTCTGCTGCAAGGCGGCTACGGCCTTCGCCATCCGCACATACTTGTCGGCGAAAAAAGAATGGTGCTTGTAGCTCTGGGGCATATCCTGCAACACCTTGGCGAGGCCGGCAAGCACCCATCCGTCTCCACGGGCCCAGAAATCTTTCTGGCCGCTGTTGGTCTTGTGCTTGGGATAGACATATTTCCCGTCACGGAAATACAAACCTGTCTCGGTGTCATACATGATGCTGTCGGAATAAAGGAGATTGGCATACATCTTGTCGAGGTAACGCTCGTCACCGGTGAGTTTGTACATCTTGGACATCACGGGCATGACCATGTAGAGGGCGTCCGCCCACCACCAATAGTCATTGGCCTTGGAGTCGACAATATAGCCCATCACTTCCTTGGCGCGCATGATACGCTTCGACGGGTTGTCATGGGGCGGGATCTTTTTCTTGCCTTTTGCGGTGGGAGCGTATTCTCCCATGGCGATCTGATACAGGTCAAGGTAGGTCTGGAAACAGATCTGCCAATCGCCGAAAAGCACATGGCGCTGGTCCTCTCCATACGTCTTGTATTCCCATTTCCGCGGATCGGGCTCGGTGGCGCCCATCCAGTTGTTGTGGCGTGCCCACCGAAGGGAGTAGTCGAGGTAGCGTGGCTCTCCCGTGAGGAAATAGGCCTCCATATTCCCGGTGTGATAGGCTGCGTTGTCCCAGAAGGAGCGTACCTCCGCTGGATTGTTGGCTTGCCAATAGGTGTTCACTCGGTCGATGATGGCCAGCACCCGGCGGGCCTTGGCGGTATGCGACGCTGCCATGACGGGTAGCGTCATGACGGCAAGCCACAAAAGGACGATATTCTTTTTCATGGAGGGGAAGGTATTATACGTTCAACAGATGCCCGTGGTTCACCATTTATCTGGTGTGGCAGGGTCATCTGCCCAACGGTGGTCTTTGGGGAAGGGCTGGCCGCCCCATGCCTTCACCTGGGTCCAGGGCTGGGCCTCATCGGTCCAGAAGGGATGGTCGGCGGGAAGTCCCAGGGGCATCAGGGTCAACGAAGTCATATAAAGACTGCCATTGTTCGTATACCAATCGGCGGTCTCGGGCTGGGAGCCACAGAAACCGATGGTCAGGAAGCCTCCTTCATTGAAATTGTTCTGGTAGTCGAACATGCGGTGGATCACCTTGGTGAGGGCGGCGCGCACTTGCCCGTTGGACAGCTCTTTCGGCAACGTCTGATACCAGGCCATCAGCGCAAGGGGCTGCATGGCGGCCAACCGGTAAGGGGTGCTGCGGCCGATGACGGGGAAGGTGCCTTCGGGGGAGATGAAACGCTCGAGGATGACGGCAAACTTCTGTGCCCTCTTGAGGGCGCGGTCATAATACTTCTTGTAGTCGATGCGGGTGTTGGCTTTGGCATCCTTCATGGCTTGCAATGTCTCAAGATACATGGCATGAAACACATAGCTGGAGTAATAGTCGAATGCGAAGACAGGACCGTCGGCGTACCAACCGTCGCCCACATACCATTCCTCGGTCTTCCGGCAGGCGGTATTGACACGGAACTCATCGTATGGCGCTCCACATTTGGCCATGAAACTCTCCAGGATGGAAGAGAACAAAAACCAGTTGGTATATGGGGGGTCCACACGACGCAGACCGGTGAACTCCTTGATATAACGCTGCTTGGTAACATCGTCGAGGGGCACCCACAACTGATCGTAGGCACGCAGGAAACTCTCCGCCACGTAAGCGGCATCTACCAAGGCCTGGCCTGCTCCCTGCCACAACAGGTAATCAGGCGATGCAGGATCGACAGCATTCTTGTAACTGGCCAAAGCCCACTCACGCAACTGCTTGCGCTGCTGCCCCTCAGGGGTATCATCGTCGGGCAACGAGAGCCATGGGGCGATGCCTGCCATCAGGCGGCCGAATGTCTCCATGTAGACGACCTTGCGGTTACGGTCGTCAAAACTCGGACTGTACTCGGTCTGCATGTTTTTCTGCAACTCTCCCTTGGCCATGTTCTCCAGCACGGGCTGAGCCAGCCTATAGGCGATGGATGCCCAATACTGCCGGTCGGTCTGCTGCACCTTCTTGGGTTTGCCTGCACTGGCATAAAAGAAAGGGAAAACGGCCAGAATCACCAATAAAAATGCTCGCTGCAACTTGTCGTTACTCATAAATTACGTTTTTAAGCGGATATTTGAGGCAAATTTACAAAAAGTCGAGCGGAGAACAAAATGAATTTATTCATTTTTTATCCCGAGACAACGTAAGTTCGCCTCAAAGAGGCAAATTTACAAAAAAACTTCGGTATTTCGGACAACTGACAAAAGAAATGTTACCATTCATGCCTTTTCTCCAAACGAAATCATTTATCTTTGCATGACAAAAGCTTCATTTACCATGAGTGACAACCCATTTCTGAAACAATTTCCCGACTTGATGGCGGGCAAGAAGGTGATGTATGTACATGGATTCGGATCCTCTGCGCAGTCTGGCACAGTGAGCCGCCTGCGCTCCGTGCTCTGCAACGCCACCGTCATCGCGGAGGACATGCCTCTGCATCCCGAAGAAGCGGTCGACTTGCTCCACAGACTTTGCGAGGAGGAGAAGCCCGACCTGATTCTCGGCACTTCCATGGGGGGCATGTATACGGAGATGCTCTATGGCTTCGACCGCATCGTCATCAATCCGGCTTTCAAAATCGGTGAGACGATGACAGAACACGGACTGACCGGACATCAGACTTATCAGAATCCGAGAAAAGATGGCGTACAGAAATTCTTCGTCGACAACAATCTGGTCAAGGAATACAAAAGGATTTCAGAACTGTGCTTCAGCCGGGTCGACGAGACGGAACGACAGCGCGTATGGGGACTTTTCGGCGACGAGGACAAGACGGTGGACACCTTTGACCTTTTCAGACAACATTATCCCACAGCCATCCATTTCCATGGGGAGCACCGCATGGACGACCGCTCCTACATGCATGCCGTGATGCCGGTCATCCGGTGGATCGACGACTTGCAGGAGGGAAGACAACGGCCGGTCATCCTCATCTCCTTCCAAGCGGCTTGCGACAAATGGGGGAAACCCCGGAGCAGCGTGCAGAAAGCTTTCCGACGGCTGATCGAGAACTACCAGGGGTTCTTGGTGGGCCGGTCTGACTTCAACGCACGCAGCGAAATGGAACAGACGGTGTCGTGGGCGGAACAATATTTCGACGCTCCCGCCTACAATCACGTCATCTTCACATGCCAGCCTCAACTCCTTCTGGGCGATTACCTCATCGACACTGTGCCCGTCGACAATTTCATGGGCACCGTAATCGAGTATGGAAGCGACTCCTTCAAGACCTGGGAGGAAATCATCACTTACTTTGACCGTCTCGGCGGACAATAGCCAACTGCTGCCCATCGACGCTGACTTCCACCTCTCCGCCATCGCGGAGCCAGCCGAAAAGGATCTCACGCATCAACATCGGCTTGAGGTCGTGGGCGATGACGCGGTCAAGCTCACGTGCGCCATATTCATGGGTAAAGCCTTTGTCGAGCAGGAGCTGCCGCCCTTCTTCCGACAACCTCATCGTCACATGGCGAGCATCCAACTTGTGCTGCAAGTCACGTAATTTCTTGTCAAGTATCATACCGGCCATCACACGGTCCATGTCATTGAAAACCACGGTGGACGACAAACGGTTGAGAAACTCGGGCTTGAACGTGCGCTTCACCTGCCGCATCATCGCCTCGCCAGCCGGCACCCGGGCGCCAAAACCCACAGAGGCTTGTGAGGCATACTGCGCTCCGGCATTGGAGGTCATGATGAGCACCACATTGCGGAAATCGGCCTTCCTGCCCTTGTTGTCGGTCAACCGGGCATAGTCCATCACCTGGAGCAGGATATTGTAAATGTCGGGGTGGGCTTTCTCGATTTCGTCAAGCAGCAACACACAGTTGGGGGTCTTGCGGATGGCATCGGTCAACAGACCTCCGTCCTCATAACCGACATACCCGGCGGGCGAACCGATCAATTTGGCCACCGTGTGCTTCTCGGTATACTCACTCATATCGAAACGCAGGAGCTGAACGCCCATCTCACGGGCCAGCACCTTGGCCACCTCGGTCTTTCCCACGCCTGTGGGCCCAACAAACAAAAGGGAGGCCAAGGGCTTGTCTTCTTCCAAAAGACCGGCCTTCGACATCTGGATAGACTCCACGACCTGACGCACGGCCTCATCCTGCCCGTAGATGCTGGCCAGAATGCGTGGCTGAAGGGTCTCCAGATTGGCGTTGTCATCATCTTTCATGGCCATGGCATCCACCTTGCATACTTTAGACAAAATCTCTGAGATTAAGGATTTGTCCACTACATTACCCGTCTCTTCCGACGGGTGGATCTCCCGATACGCTCCTGCCTCATCTATGAGGTCTATGGCCTTGTCGGGCAGGAAACGGTCATTGACGTATTTCGCACTGGCACTGACAGCATAGGAAATCACATCGTCGGGATAGACCACGTGGTGAAAAGCCTCATACTTCGACTTCAAACCCATAATGATACGCACGGTCTCTTCGACCGATGGCTCTTCGATATCGATCTGCTGGAATCGCCTCACAATACCTTTGCTCTTGGAAAAGAATCGATTGAACTCCTCATAAGTGGTCGAACCGATGAAGCGGATGTCGCCTGCATCAAGATAGGGCTTGAGCATGTTGGAAGCATCCATCGAGCCGTCACTTGTGCGACCTGCTCCCACCAGGTTGTGGATCTCGTCGATATATATGATGGCATTTCCCTCACGCCTCACGCCGTCCATGATGGTCTTGATGCGTTTCTCAAAATCTCCCCTGAACTGGGTTCCTGCCAATAGCGTGCCAAGGTCGAGCTGATAGATGCGGCTGCCCGACAACCGCTCCGGCACCAGTCCTTCTTCTATCCTGGCAGCAAGGCCGTAAACCAAAGCGGTCTTCCCCACCCCGGCCTCGCCAATATGCAGAGGATTGTTCTTCTCCTTGCGGCATAGCACCTGAATGGTGCGCTCCAGCTCGGCTTCACGCCCTATCAGCGGATTGTGGGTCGCCACCTGTTCATTGAGGCACACCACCTGGGTGCGCCACGCTTCCTCGTGGCGGGGCTGCCCCTCACTCTCTTCCTGACGGTCGTCCTCATTCTCATAAAGTGAGATGAGCACACTCAACCAGTCCTCCACGTCCCCGCCGACGGCCAGCGCCAACTCATAATGGGCCTTTGACTCATCAAGGGATAGGATGCCCACCACCAAATGGGGGATATCGATGGCCTCAGCACTGGAATTGGCCACTTGCGTGGCTGCCGTACCGAGTGTCTTTTCCATTTGTTCCGAAAGGGTGAAAGAATCCACGGCATTTTCAGGCACTTGCTCCACTTCCGACAGATAGGATTTCAGATGATCACGCATGGCAGGTACCGCATCTTCGCCAAACTCCTCAAAAGAATTGCAAAATATCCAATCATCGGTGAGGGTCAACAGCAGGTGCTCGGGCATGACGAACTCATGACGATATTGTTGCTTGACCTTGAGGGTGAGCCAGAGAATCTCCGACGCACGGGGGGTATAACTGAGTTGTGGCATAACTTATTCAGGAAAATAGCTTAAACGTAAGGGAAAGCCTTCATCTCGGGCCATCTGCGTGGCACGCCGCACTTTCGACACAGCGATGTCGTAACTATACACGCCTACTAAAGCCTTATCACTGTGGTGAACCTTCAACATAAGGGATTCGGCTTCCACCTCGGTCTTGAAAAACACTGTGACAAGGATTTTCACGACAAACTCCATGGTCGTGAAATCGTCATTGTGGATATACACCTTGTAACGCCGGGGCTCGCTGAGGTTGGTGCGCTGTCGCTCGCTGACAGATGATTGTTGCTTTGCCATAATATTGCAAAATTAACACTTCCCGAGGACTCCACAAAGAAAAGGACAAAAAAAATGGGGCTCCGCTGAGTCCCTACCTTGTTAACCTTAAATCTAATACTATGAAAAACACATTGCAAAGATAATTGTTATATTGATACTATGCAAGTATTTTATTGCTTTTTTGCATATTTTTTTACATTTTCTTGATTTATATCAATTTTTAACTATAATAAGGCGACAAAAAATCAATTTAAACCCCAAAAGAGCGTTTTTCTTACAATGTCTCACTTTTCCGCCGGACGATCACTCAGGATACGCATATATTCCTCGTAAGAAATGTATCGGCCTCCCATTGATTTGAGGTGAGGGGTCTCAAACTCCTGTTTACGACAGGTTGAAACGCGTCTCTGGTTTATTGATGATCAGCAGCGTCGATCCTTCATACTGGTTTCTCTTGTGCAGTTCGTATCTGATAGAATCTCCGCCCGTCCCGACGAGCAAGACTTTAGATGGGTTAGTCTTCCATCTTGTATTTTGAATGTTTGATATAACCTTTCTCTATAGCTTTCTTGATCAGTTCAGCCATATTCGAAACACTCAACTTACTCATGATACGACGGCGGTGGAACTCTATGGTATTGACCGACACAAAGAGCCGTTGGGCGATCTGCTGAGAGGTGAAACCATCACCCACGAAGCGCAGCACGTTGAATTCCTGGGGAGTGAGATCGTTCTGCTGTTCAAATTCCTTGAGAAACTGCTCAAACTCTTTGCTGTAGTATTTTCCTCCTGCAATGATGGTATCGACTGCCGTCCGCAATTCATCCAGACGGTCGCTTTTCATCACGATACCGTCAGCCTCACTGTTGAACATTTGCTTAATGACCCAGTATTCCTCATGCATGGAGTAGAACAGCACCTTCACGGTGGGACGGAACTCGCGCAGACGTGTCAGCAAGTCAAACCCCGACATATCGGGCAGTTCCACATCAATCAAGACGATGTCGAAGTCATTGTGCAAGAATTTAACTAAGGCTTCACGGCCTGTTGATGCTCTGTCGATGAGGTCGATGGAGGTACATGTAGAAAGCAGGGTGTTAATGCCTAACTGTACCACGGCATGATCTTCTATCACTAAGATACTGGCTGTCGGATGGGGCATTTTATGTCGGTCAATGAATTGATGCTTCAAAGTTATCATTTTTTTACCAATCCCATCCAATTTAATCACACAAAAAACCGCATTTTGCGCATAAAACTACGGAAAACCGTAGGCGCGATGGTGTGTCTTCTTCATTTTACGAAGTGGGGACTATTGCCCCAAGCAAGCATGAAGTAAACCTGATTTGTGAAATTCGGAAATTATTCGTATTTTCGCACTCTGAAACACTTCATGGAATAATCACGCTATAACGAATAACCCATGTGTATGAAAACGACCATCCATGTGACCTTTCTTTTTATTGTCATGATTCTTGTCACTTCCTGCTGTCAAAAGCAAGAGAAGGAGAGCCAAGGTGATGTATTATATGCCCAGGCCGAGGAAGCAGCCAATGAGGGTGAAGTCGAAAAGGCATGCCAGTTGCTGCAAGAAGCCCATGCTGTCTTTCAGAGAGAGAGAAATGAAGAGGGAATGGCTGAGACATGGCTTGCCCTGGCACAGATGAAGACCAACGACTTGGAATTCGACACTGCCCTCATATACGTGGATAAGGCCCTCGACCTTCAGGTTGGCGACAGTCTGCATGCGGCACTTCTTTGCGAGAAAGGGGCCGTCAATATCATCAGGGGCGATTTGCGGCAAGGGGTGCATTTTGTCCGGCGGGCCATGCTGGAATATGGTGAGGCATTTGCTGGTGAGGACAAGGCCGTGGGATGTGGCAATGCCGCTATAGCTTGTCGCCGTTTGGGAATGCCCGACTCTGCCCGCTATTTTCTCGAGGAGGGCATCAAGGCCGCCCGGCAGGTGGATGATGACGAGGACCTGGCTTTCCTTTATAACAACCTCACCACGTATTTCTGTGAGTTGAAACGTTATGACGAAGCTTTGGAGGCTTGCCACAAGGCCCGTGAGGCTGCCACTCGGGCAGGAGACGAATGTGAGGAATTGAGCGCTGTGGTCAACGAGGGTGTCATCATCAACAGAAAAGGCGACAGGCAGAAAAGCATAAAGATATTGGAGGAAGCCCTGCCCCGGGTCAACCGTGAGGGATATGCGTTGTTGCACATCAAGACGCTCACCTATCTCTTGCAAACGTACAAGGATGAAGGAGATGACGCTAAAATCAACAAGTATCTTGCCCAAAGCGAGCAGATCATTAAGCAGGTGCCTGCAGCAGGCATACAGGCCGCGGGACTGTTGGAGGTGATGGCCGACATCAAGATCAACAAGGGCAATTATCATTCCGCCCTCCAGCTGTTGAATCAGGTTGACACGGCAACAATTAAGAACGGCACTTATCCGCCCGATGCCTATCTCAAACAGAAAGCCAGCATCATGGCGGGCATGGGCGACTATCGTCAGGCGTATCAACTCTATTTGCTGTCGGCGGCTGCTACCGACTCTCTCCGTGGTGAGGATGCCCAGCGGCAACTCTCAGAACTCTCCACGAAGCTCAAGGCCCAGGAACGTGAGACAGAGATTGCCCGGCTCAACAAGGCGGTGGCGCAACGACAGCTCTATATCACCCTGTTTGCCGCAGCATTCATCATCCTCGCCCTGTTGGCCGCAGCCTACGTCTATTGGCTGCGACGCCGCAAGGAGCAGGTGCTCGCACAGCGCTATGTCGAGGGGTTGGAGCGCGAGCGCGCACGATTTGCCCGGGAGCTCCACGACGGGGCATGCAACGAGCTCCTTGGCATCAGCATGGTTATCAACACTCAACAAGTCCCACAACAAGAAGTGGCAGGGCGCATCAGCCAGTTGCGTGATACCCTCCGCCACATCTCACACGAGTTAATGCCGCCGCAGTTTGACAAGGCGACACTCGACGAGAACCTCGGGCATTATCTGCAGCACAGCAAAACGCCCGAATTCGACATTGAATTCACCGCTTCCGGCGACTTCTCCAGCGTGCCGCGTCATATCGCCTACGAACTCTACCGTATCACGCAGGAGGCCGTGGGAAACATCATCTCCCATGCCGCTGCCAGCGAGGCGAAGGTGACTCTCCGGTGCGACCCTCATGAGATCAGTCTCCGCATCAGCGACAATGGTTGCTTCCCCAAGAAAACAGCGAAGGAAGAAAACGCCACTTCGTCGCGCTTTCAAGACGGCATCGGTATGCAGTCTATCAGCGACCGTGCGAAGAGCATCGGCGCCGACCTGCGTATCAGCACCTCAGACCAGGGCACCACACTCACCATCCTCGCGCCAATGTGAAAGGTAACCCACAGACTTTCTTAGCACACCTATACCATACGAAATCCCTCCCAACGGCTGTGTGGGAGGGATTTTCCTTTTTTGGTTAAAAAGCGTCTTCAGGATTGCCCGGTGTGGGATGATCGAAGTCGATGTCGAGGTCTTCGGAACCGATGGTGGGCACATCGTCTTCATTTGAGACGACCATTATTGTCTGCTGTGTCACCATAGTCAGCACCTTCAGCTGCGGTGAAGAATAATCTTGTTTTTTCATTCTCGTTACTATTGTTTATATAATAAAGGTTTACATTCATGATGATCACTTCACGTATTTCTTTCCGTTGATGATATACACGCCATGGGCAGGAGCTTGGTTGAGTTTGCGACCTTGCAGGTCATAAACCTCACTCTGGTGGCTTTCACCAACACGCAACTGTGTGATACCCGTGGCTTCGTCGAAGTTGATACAGATGTTGGCAAAGTCATAATCCTCTTTGAGTACGAAGTAGGCACGCATACCCTTCATTGTACCTGGCTCGGCTACATAGCTGAACTTGTTGCCGCCCGTGAGGAAGAAGATGCCCGAATCGGCTTGTGAGAATTTGTAGGGACTGTAGATGCCCGCCATCTGCCAAGGACCGACATTGCTGATACGTGGCTCTTGCGATGTGATGGTCACATTATGGAAGGTCGGGTTCACCACGTTTGCTGGCACCTTGACCACATAGGGCTCTCCGCCTGTCAGTTCGACCACTGGCGAGAAATACAGGTTCATTTGTGCGTTGTCGTTGTACTCTACGTCTGTAAGCGTCATGATGATGGCGCCGTGCAGCGGATGGTTCACGTCGGCCATCTCCTCGGAAGTGACGGAGAAGGGCAGGCAGAAGGTGTTCCACACGCCGCCCACAAGGGTGCGCACGGTATTCACGGTCTGCACCACGGTACCGCTCTCTGGTATCTCGTTCTCGGAGTTTTCGTCAAGAGTCAGTTCAGCGATTGTCTCTGGACCATAGTCCTCAAGTTTGAAGTAACCGCTCTTCCACTGGAAATAGTCGCCCGTAGTGTCCACGCCATAGTCGAAGCCCTCGGGGGCGATAAGTAAACAAGGAGACTCCTCCGAACCTACGCCATTGCAGGCATTCCATTCGAGAGCCGTCATGGTGGGAGATACGGAGAGGAGGGTAAGCGCAGAGCAACTACGGAGTAACTGAGAGGTTCTTTCTGCTTTTGAAATGTCGAAATTACTCAAGTCCAGGCTTGTAAGACTGCTGCATCTCACAAACATACAAGCAAAATTAGTGACATTTGATGTGTTGAAATGGCTTACGTCAAGCGATGTCAGTTTTTCGCATTCATTGAACATATAGTACATATTATTCACATTGGATGTGTCGAAATGACTCAAATTGATGCTCGTCAGACTCTTACAGAACGAGAACATATCTCTCATGTCCGTCACATTCGATGTGTTCAGATACTCCATTCCCACAATTTCCTGAAGTGAGATCATATTGAGGAACCATCCGCTTGTTGAAGTGGGCCTGGCCTCAGCAAAGGACTCGTCGAAAACTACCCTTTGGACCCTATTCCTTGTTTGAGTTGCCATAGAATAATTCCAATTATTCAGCATCAATACAGAGCCGTCTCTCATAGAATGCTGGTCGTCGTAATAGTAGGTGATAGTCGCTACGTCGTCGATAAGCTTGGCCACCACGTAAGGTTTCACGGCATACAAGTCGGCAATGTCGGTGAGGTAGCCGGGATTAGCCGAGCCACCGTCGATATGTGCGCGCGTGCCATCTTGATAGTTGTAATTATATGTGGTTCCCATGCCACCAACAAGTTTGGTGCAGTTTGTGAACATTCTGGTTGTACTGCAATCGTCTATCACGTTCCATCCTTCACTGACATAGATGGTCTTGAGCAGGCTGCAAGAATAGAACATGTAATCCATTATCTTCACATTAGAAGTATCGAAATGGCTAAGGTCAAGGCTCGTCAGTTTAGAACATTTGTTGAACATATAATCCATTTTCGTTACATTTTGCGTGTTGAGATTTTCCAGTCCTTCAATTGTTTCCAAGGATTCACATCCGTTGAACCATCTACTATTTGATATTGGTTTGACATTAGAGAAAGAAGGGTCAAAAACAATTTTTGTAATATTGGTGCGATAGTCATACCAGCCAGGTATATTATAGTTGTCTTCCCCTCTGGTAGCTATGCGTGTAACTTTTCCTTTGTGCTCAAGCATCTGCGAGTCGAAATAAAATGAAAGACTTTGTGCGGTCTCATCATAAATAGAATATGCCAAATCCGTATTTTTTAGCGTGAAATAGCCTGTCGCTTCAGGCGTGTCGGGACAGCAATATACAAAATCCCCCATTTGATGGATGGTGATAGCCGTTCCTTCACCTCCTACCAATCTATTACAACCCCAGAACAGATATTGCGTTTGCCCATCTCCAATAGTCTCATTTTGTGTCCAGTAGTTTTTGCAGAATATGGTCGACAAATTGTTGCAATCACCAAACATAAAACATATTCCGTCATTGGTATATGAATTGCTGACATTTATATTGTCAACAGTGAAGTTGTAGATATCAAGGATTCTCAGTTGTTCGCATCCACGGAACATATCCGACATGTTCGTCACATTTTTGGTGTCGAAATTGGAAAGTTCAAGGATGCTTAGTTTTTTGCAACTATTAAACATCCCCCTCATATTCGTCACATTTTGTGTGTTGAAATTGGAAACATCAAGGCTCGTAAGACCGCTGCAATAGGCAAACATTCCTCCCATTTTCGTTACCTTTGATGTGTCGAAGTGGGAAACGTCAAGGCTCGTAAGACCACTGCAACTGAAGAACATACCAGTACCTATGTTATAATCTTCGCTTCCACTCATATTTGTTACATTGGAGGTATTAAAATTAGTCACGTCAAGACTTTTCAAATTGGAGCATAAAGAAAACATAGCACCCATGTCTGTCACGTTTGATGTGTCGAAATTCGAAACATCGATACTGGAAAGCCCCTTGCAATTCATGAACATACCATACATGTTTGTAACTTTCTTTGTATCGAAATTGCTCAAATCGAGACTTGTCAGGCTGCTGCAGCCATTGAACATAAAAGACATATCAATCACGTTAGATGTGTCGAAATTGCTCACGTCAAGGCTTGCCAGGCTGCTGCAATCATTGAACATATGACCCATATTCGTCACATTCGAAGTATTGAGATTCTCTATCCCTTGTATTTCTTTAAGTGCTGACATAGAGCCAAACCACCATTGTGTGTCAGTTGGTCTTGCCTCGGCGAAGGACACGTCGAATATCACCTTGGTGATATTCTCATCGATGTAGCCTATTTCAAACACAGTACCCTCTTTCGCTTCCTTGACATCATCATAATAATAGGTGAGTGTTGTGCCATCTGAGGAGAGTACGGTGTACATCTCCTTTTCCGCTTTTGCGCCCAATGCCGAGGTTAACAACAACATGAGCAGTAGTGTTAGTTTTGTTTTCATTTGGGTTGAAGTATTAAGTTAAAGTATTATTCTCAGTATGGTGCATAAGGCATTCACGCTCGATTTTCTTACGCTTTCTACCCCAAAATTAGGCAAAAAAGATGGCAATAACAGCACCATCATCCTTGTTTTTGCCCTCTGCAAGGCAAAAACTATGGGAAACCGTAGGCGGCTTTTTGGATTTCTTTACAATATTTTCAAAAAAACAAGCACTAATATTTTACACTTCCTGTATGGTCTATGCCTGTTTTTTTAATGACAAAGTTCTACGGGAAAAAGGGGGATAACCAAACCTGAAAACGGTGTTTTTCTTTCAATGTCTCACGTTTCCGCCGGACGATCACTCAGGATACGCATATATTCCTCGTAAGAAATGTATCGGCCTCCCATTGATTTGAGGTGAGGGGTCTCAAACTGGCAGTCGATGAGGGTTCCGCCATGCTTCTGGAGAAACTGAGCCAGATAGATCAGGGCGAGTTTGCTACCATTGGGCACCAGTGAGAACATGCTCTCACCGAAAAAGGCCCTTCCGATATTGACCCCATAGAGCCCTCCGACCAGACGTTGGCCCTCCCATACTTCCACACTGGCAGCAAAATGCTGGCGATGGAGTTCGGTGTAGGCATTGATCATATCCTCGCCCAACCAAGCGCCATTCTGCTCATAGCGGCCATCAGCCTCACTGCAATGACGGATCACCTGGTCGAAGGCCATGTTGATGGAGCAGGTATAAAGATCCTTATGGAGAAGGGTACGCATGGAGTGCGAGACATGGATCTCTGAGGGGAAAATGACAAAACGCCGCATCGGGCAGAACCAGAGGATCTGCTCATTGTCACGGAAGGAGTACCAGGGGAAAATGCCATTGCTATAGGCCAGCAGCAGGCGGTCGACCGAAAGGTCGCCGCCCACTGCAAGCAATCCATCTGCTTCCCCATAATGCGGGTCAGGGAATGCCAGTTGTTCGTCAAGTTGAAATATCATGACAAGCCGGAAAACGGTGCAGGAGGATCATTTGATCTTGTCCACCATATTGAAGAGTCTTCCCCATCTCACCTTCGGACCCACCTCCTCGGGGTTGATCGACAACCAGATGAAGATGGGCTTGCCCACAACATGGTCCTCAGGCACGAAGCCCCAATAACGGGAGTCGAGGGAATTGTGGCGGTTGTCTCCCATCATCCAGTAATAATCCATCTTGAAGGTGTATTCATGGGCTTCCTGCCCATTGATGAAGATCTTGCCGTCTCTCACCTCCAGTTGGTTGTTCTCATAGACACGGATAGGACGCTCATAGATGGCGATGTTGTCGAGGGTGAGTTTCACTTTCTGACCCTTAGCAGGGATCCATACCGGACCGTAGTTATCGCGTGTCCATCCATATTCGCCGTCGACGGGATACACCTTGCCTTGATCCACACGGTCGGTGTCGTTCACCTCACGCACGTATTCCACAAGGTCGGTGCGCTTGCTGAGTTCCTGAGCGGCACGGTGTGTCATCGGCATGAATCCGTTGGCGTTCATACTGAAAATGTCTTCCAGCGTGATGCCAAGTTCCACCATGAGGGCGTCGGGAATCATTTGCTTCAAACGGACAAAATAAGTATACTGCACATTGTCGGGCTCCTTGTTGGCCTTGCCGTCCAAATAGATGATCTTGTTCTTGATCTGCAAGGTCTGACCTGGAAGTCCCACGCACCGTTTCACATAATTCTCACGACGGTCGGTGGGTCGCGAGGACAGCACGCCAAACTCAGCGGGGTTATCCTTCACCAAGGCTCCGCCCACAGCCATCACTTGCTGATAATAGTCCCATTTCTGCTGGGGTGTGAGAGAGTCCGTAGGCACCTTGTCGCCATAGTTCATCATGCCATAACGATAGCAGACCTGGTAATAATCCTGAGCTTGGTAGTTCTCTGCCATCATCACACTGTCGCCTGCGGGATAATTGAAAACGACGATGTCATTGAGCTCCACATGACCCAAACCTTTCACTCGCCGATAGTCCCAATGGGGCCACTCAAGATACGACTTGGTATTGAAAATGGGAAGGGTGTGCTGCGTGAGGGGCATCGTCAAGGGGGTCTGCGGGATGCGCGGACCATAACTCAACTTGCTGACAAACAGGTAATCGCCTCTGAGCAGCGACTTCTCCAAGGAACTGGAGGGGATGACATAGTTCTGGAAGAAGAAGAGGTTGATGAAATAAACGGCCACCAGGGCGAAAACGATAGCATCCACCCAACTCATGACAAAACGGATAGGGCCTTCTGACTCCTTCCACCACTGCCAGTTGATCTTCTTGGAGATATATACATCATATATAAAAGGTATGACGATCAGTCCCAACCAACTTTTCAACCAGAAAAGGAACAACAGATAGAGGACGAGCACGATGATGAACTTCGTCCACTGCACTTTCATGTTGAGTTTTGCTTTGCGCTTGTCAATCATTGTCGTAAGGGGTTTGATGTTAGAATTTGAAGAGGTCACTTGTCGTCAGCAGTCCCTCATGCTCTGCCGTGTATTCCGCTGCCAGCACAGCTCCTAAGGCAAATCCCTTGCGGGAATGGGCATCATGGGTGATGGTGATGCTATCGGCTTCTGAATCGTAGCGGATACTGTGGATGCCTGGCACCTCGCCGCGGCGGACGCTGTTGACAACCAGTTCGTCATCCGCATGATCTGCAGTACCTGTCACCGTGCCGTCAGGAGCTACCAGACTGCCTTTCACCCATTTGTCCTTGCGGGTGAGATTGCCGATGATCTCCTCGGCCAGCGTGATGGCCGTGCCCGACGGGGCGTCGAGTTTATGCACATGGTGCACTTCCTCCATATCGACATCATACTGGGGGAAACCATCCATGATGCGGGCCAAATAACGGTTGACTGCGGAAAAAATAGCCACTCCGATAGAGAAATTCGAGGCCCAGAACAAAGTCTTGCCTTCTTCACTGCACATCCGGCGCACATCATCGCCATGCTCTGCCATCCATCCAGTGGATCCGGAGACCACTTTCACATTCTTGGCAAAGGCTTTCAGATAGTTGCCGTAGGCTGCCATGGGTGACGTGAACTCGATAGCCACGTCTGCCGAGGCAAAGGCCTCAGACTCGAAATCTTCTTGGTTGTCGATGTCAATGATACTCACGATCTGGTGGCCGCGGGCAACGGCGATCTGCTCGATCATCCGTCCCATCTTGCCGTAGCCTATCAATGCGATTTTCATGATTTTCGTGTTTGGATTTGAAGAAAGTTCCCCACAAGCACTAAAGGCCGGCGGGGAACTTATCGGTGTGTGAGAAGCTTACTTAAGCATTGGCGGTGGCTACTTCCTTCTCCTCTTCACGGATGGTGCGCCCCATGGTCAGGTAGGCGGTAGGAGCTGCGATGAAGATGGAGGAGAGCGTACCGAAGACCACGCCGAGAATCATGGCGAAGGAGAAACTCCGGATACTTGCACCACCGAAGATGAAGATACAGAGCAGCACGATCAAGGTCGACACTGAGGTGTTGATCGTACGGGCCAACGTCTGGTTCAATGAGTCGTTGAACAAGGTCTGCAGGTCACGTTTCTTGTAAAGGCGGAGGTTCTCACGCACACGGTCGAAGACCACCACCTTATCATTGATGGAGTAACCGATCACGGTCAGGATAGCACCGATGAAGGTCTGGTCGATCTCAAGCGAGAAGGGCACGATACCCCAAAGGGCTGAGAAGAAACCGATGACGATCAGGGTATCGAAAGCCAGGGCCACGATAGATCCCACGGAGAAGGCCACGTTGCGGAAACGGAGCAGGATATAGAGGAAGATGGCGATCAAGGCGACAATCACACTGATGATGGCCTTGTTGGTCACATCGCGGGCGATGGACGGTCCCACCTTCGTACTGCTGATGATCGAACCACCCTCACGTACGTCGGGGTTCTTGAAATCGGCCTCGTTCTGCTGGGTGACGATGCCGGCTTTCTTCAAAGCGGTGAAGAGCTTGGTCTCTGCTTCATCATCCACCGTCGAACTGTTGGACTCGATGTTCCAGTTGGTCGACACACGCACGGTCTTACCATCTGTACCGATGGCGATGACGCTGGTGTTGGCTTCCTTGCCTGCGTTGGCACCAATCGAGTTGACGAAAGTTCCGGCCAATGCCTCACGCACATTCTCCACAGGAGTCTCCTTGGCCAGGGTGACGACATAGTTACGTCCACCGGTGAAGTCGATACTCTTGCTGAGTCCGCGGATAGCGAAGAAACCGATGAAGATCAGGGCGAGAATACCCCAGAACGTAAAGGATTTCTTGTAAGCACCCATGAAATTGAAATGGGTGTTCTGAAGCATGTTCTTGGAGAACGCTGTGGTGAAGGTGAGTCCCAGCCACTTGTCTTTCTTCATCCGGTTCTCATAGACGATACGGGTGAGGAACACGGCGGTGAAGAACGAACAGCAGATACCGATGATCAGGGTCACGGCGAAACCCTTGACAGGTCCCGTACCGATCAAAGCCAGAATCACACCGGTGATGATGGAGGTCAGGTTGGAGTCGAAGATGGCCGAGAAGGCATTGCTGTAGCCTGCTGCCAGTGCTTGTTTCACATTCTTGCCTGCACGGAGCTCTTCCTTCGTACGCTCATAGATCAGCACATTGGCATCCACTGCCATACCGAGGGTAAGCACGATACCGGCGATACCGGGCATGGTGAGCGCTGACTGGAACGACGCCATGATACCCATCGTGAAGAAGAGGTTGATGATCAGGGCGCAGTTGGCCATCATACCTGGGATGAAACCATACATGAGGATCATGTAGAGCATCAGCACCACGAAGGCCACGATGAAGGAGATGATACCCTGACGGATGGACTGGGCACCGAGAGACGGACCGACGACTTCTTCCTGCACGATACGTACGGGGGCTTTCATACGGCCTGACTTGAGGGTGTTGGCCAGGTCCTTGGTATCCTCGACAGTAAAACTACCACTGATCTGGGAGTTACCACCGGTGATTTCCTGGTTGACGTTAGGAGCACTGTAGACGAGGTCATCCAGCACAATGGCCACTGGCTTGCCCACATTCTTCTTGGTCAGGTTGGCCCACTCGCGCGCACCATCCTCATTCATCTGCATGGTCACCACGGGACGGCCGGTGAAATGGTCGAAGTCGTCCTTGGCACTCTCGATGACATCACCCTCCAGCGGAGCACGGTTGTCATTGCCTGTCATGCGGAGGCAGTAAAGCTCGAAGATACGCTTGTTGTTGGCGATTCGGTCGGAGGGCTTGGCACTCCAGAGCAACTTCACATCAGAAGGCAGCACCGACTGTGCCAGTTCAGAGTGAATGAAAGCGTTGATGGCGGCGGTGTCGGCCATGTTGGCCATACCCACGATGCACGACTGGTCGCCGTTGATCATGAGCTTGCTCAGCAGCGGGTGCTCAGCAGCAGCGGCGTCGGCAGCGTTCTTGGTCTCGTCTTTCTTGTCTGCTGTCTTTTTGTCTCCCAGCACCAGACCTTTTTCCTCGGCAGCGGGTGCTACCTTGGCGGAGTCGGTGGCAGTGGAGTCTGCGGCCTCAGCCTTGTTCTCAGCCACCTCGCCTCCGGCAAGACGACCGTCGAGCTGCTGCAGATAAGGAGCGATCTCCTGAGATGCATAGGTCTCCCAGAACTCAAGGTTAGCGCTACCCTGAAGGAGTTTACGCATACGCTCAGGATCCTTCACACCAGGCATCTCCACCATGATGCGGCCTTCCTGGCCTTCCAGCATCTGGATGTTGGGCTGAACGACACCAAACTGGTCGATACGGTTGGTGATGACGTTCTTGGCATCAGCCACGGTCTCTTTCACCTTGTCGCGGAGGACACTCTCCACATGGCTGTCCGAACTATTGGTCTTGACCTCGGGCAACTGCTGAGTGGCAAAGACCTCGGCGAGGCTATGCCCGGGAGCATTTGCGCGATAGTGTTTGATGAACAATGAGATGAAGTCCTCCTGTGTGGTCTCCTCCTCAGCACGGGCTGCTTTCATGGTCTTCACGAAAGCGGCGTCTTTCTTGAATCCGGCGAGATTCTCCACCAGGTCGGGCACCGACACTTCCAG
>ODAI013759707.1_pt1 | contig 40715 bp, 35 predicted proteins | sample 1539321 | NCBI WGS metagenome assembly ODAI01 (sample SAMN02144231, study PRJEB22623) | gut metagenome | biome: sheep rumen | host: Ovis aries | place: New Zealand
AATCACAGCCATGGGGAATGGCACAGGATATTCTTGTAGGCTTTTATTGCGAGGCAGATGGAGACGGTAAAATCCATATGGATGAAAGCGAACTTAAATATGCCGAGTGGGTGAAACGTGAGGATATCGAATTACAGCCTAATAATCTGAGCCTTACAAATGAGATGATGAAAATGTTCAAGGAAGGAAAAGAAAGATAAGATGGTGATCCGTACAGCAAAAACCGAGGATGCCGAAAGCCTTTTGAAAATTTATTCTTATTACGTTGAGAATACGGCAATATCCTTTGAATATGTGACTCCTTCTCCGGAAGAGTTCAGAAAACGTATTTCCGATACTCTGAAGAAATATCCATATATCGTTATAGAAGAAGATGGCTTGATCAAGGGTTACGCATATGCGGGAGTATTCAAGGGCAGAGCTGCCTATGATCATTGCTGTGAAGTTACGATATATGTGGACCGTGATTCAAAAGGTAAAGGCTACGGAAGATTATTATATGATGCTCTGGAAAAAGCTCTTAAAAATCAGGGAATGATCAACCTTTATGCCTGCATTGGTGATCCGGAAGTTGAAGATGAATATTTGACGAAAAACAGTGAATGTTTTCATAGGCATATGGGTTATACAAAAGTAGGGGATTTTCATAAATGTGGTTATAAATTCGGCCGCTGGTATAACATGATCTGGATGGAAAAAATGATAGGTGAACATGAATGAATAAGAATTCAGATATCTGTATGCAGAAGCGGAGAACGAGCAGAGTACTTCATTATGCTGCATTGGCAGTACTGAAGAAAAAATAACTTCCAGGATAATTGACAAATGGAGATAAGAAAGATATGAAAAAGTGGTATGACGAAGAATATGAATTTACGATAGAAGTGACAGGTTTTTTGCATGGAGATCATACAGAAAGATATTGCCGTAATGGCGAAGAGATTGGTGATGTGTATAAATGTACATATGGATGTCCTGTTAATGAAGAAGGTTACGGAATCTGTTCAAAGACGATGATGTTGATGTATCCCTTGATGGAAGCTGTAAGAAGCGGTGGCGATCTAACCAAAGTTGGTGGAGATGGGAAATACTCAAAAACTGTTGTGTGCCCTGATGGATGTGTTATCTTCAAACTGACAGCAAAACCATTGGGTAATGAAAACTTCCATACAGGCGGTTTCTGGGATTATCCGGATGAAACGCAGAAATGATGAAAAGGATATACAAGGATGACTATCTTAATCGTGTAATTTATCAGCAATTTGGATAGGTATTAGAACGATAGACTTCTAAAAAAGATAGGGATCGGAGTAAAATCCGGTCCTTTTTTTGTCTACGTTTAGAGCGGTTTTTCAGCACTTCCACAAGAAAAAGTACAAGAAACTATTGACAATTAGCATCAGGCAAAGGAATCATTTTTTATAAAAAGTTTATTGTATATTTTGTATATTTCGATAATAATAAGTGAGGTTGTATAATGCTGTAGTTAGCTATCGCTTACTTTTTTCAAAAAATCAATTGACATACGAGTGATATGTGTTAATATGAACATATGAGCATACATTCATATGATAGTGTTTAACGAAACTTAATCGTTTTCGTAGATAATAGTGACGGAGGATATATGTCTAAGTTCAGTGTTAAAAAGCCCTTTACGGTGCTTGTCGGAATAATAATCGCCATAGTCCTGGGCGTGGTCAGCATGATGAAGATGCAGCTTGACTTACTGCCTGAGATATCATTGCCATATCTCATGGTACTGACCACCTATCCCGGTGCAAGTGCCGAGAAGATCGAGGTGGAGATATGTGAGCCGATGGAGGCGAGTCTGGGTACCATCAACGGTGTCAAGAATATCTACAGTATATGTAATGAGAATTACGGTATAGTCGAACTGGAATTCCAGGATGATACGGATATAGACAGTGCAATGGTCAAGGTATCGAGTGCGCTTAACACATTAGAGCCTTACCTGCCGGATGATGCAGGGACGCCGTCCATCATAGAGCTGTCTACGGATATGATGGCAAGCGTCTATCTGGCAGTAGGCATGGAAGGCAAGGAGATGGATGAGCTGTCACAGTTCATAGAGGATGAGATCACACCGCAGTTCGAGAAGCAGAATGGTGTAGCTTCCGTCACGACGCTCGGTCTTGTGGAGAAGAGCATCAATGTGGAGCTTAACCAGGATAAAGTCGATGCGCTCAATGATAAGATACTGGCTACAGTGGACGATGCCTTCGCCAAGGCGGTGGACCAGCTTGATGATGCCAGGAAGCAGCTTGACGATTCCAAGAAGACCATAGACAAGAACAGAGACAAGCTTGTAGAAAGCCAGCAGGACTTAGAGGAGAGCAAGCAGGATCTGGTGGACGGTCAGAAGGAGTTGGATGAGAATAAGACGGATTATTATAAGAATCTGTCAGATTTCGAGGAGAACAAATCCGATCTCGAAGAGAATAAGAAGAAGATGGAGGATGCGCAGAGTGAACTTAAGAGCAAGAAGAATGAGGCGAATAGCCAGCTTGCCAGCGCTAGCCTCGAAATGGAAAAAGTTCAGGGACAGATAGACACGGCGAGAGATACACTGAGTACATTAAAAAAGCCGGCTGAAATTCAAAGTAAAATTGCTGAAATTGATAGTCGACTTGCAACCATGGAAACGTCTTCTGAAGAATATACGAATCTGACGAATGAGAAGAATGGACTTCAGACTCAATTGGCAGAGGCTGAGGGGACTGCCAGTGGCATTGCAAGCGGAATGGGGACGAATGTTGATGGTGCGATCTCGGTACTTTCTTCTAATATCTCTGAATATGAATCCAAATATAAACAACTCGAGGAGTCAAAGCTTGCCGCAGCCGAGGAGCTTGGAAGTGCGGATGCGCAGCTGTCCATAGGCAAGCAGCAGCTTGATTCCGCTGACAGTCAGCTTGAATCCGCAGAGAAACAGCTTGATTCGGCCAAGAAGCAGCTTGATAAAGCACAGGAACAGCTTGATGACGGCTGGGATGCCATCGTTGACGGACAGGATCAGATCGATGAGGGATGGGATTCCCTTAAGGATGGCGAGAAGCAGCTAAGCGACGGCTGGGATGACTACAATGATGCGGTGAAGTCATATGAGAAGCAGCGCGCAGAGGCAGAGAAGAAGGCTAATGCGGATCAGCTGCTTACACTTGAATCACTGACGGGACTTATATATGCACAGAACTTCGAGATGCCCGCCGGCTATGTGGATGATAAATACGATAATTCATGGCTTGTGAAGGTCGGTCAGAATTACGAAGAGGTATCCGAGCTTGAAGATATAGTACTTACCAATATACACAATGTAGGAGATGTAAGGCTTGGGGATGTAGCGGATATAACCGTCATCGACAATTCGATGGACAGCTATGAGAGACTTGGCAATAAGCCTGCCGTCATTCTCTCCATATTCAAGAGCTCGACCGCAGGTACCAATGATGTAAGTAAGGTGGTACAGAAGACAAGCGATGAACTAATGGAGAGATTCCCGGGACTGGAGGTCGTCAAGCTTGTAGATATGGGTGACTATATAGACCTTATAGTCAAGAGCGTCCTGCAGTCCATGATAATAGGCGCCATCCTCGCGGTGATCATCCTTGCCATATTCCTTAAGGATGTGAAGCCCACACTGGTCGTTGCCATAAGCATACCATTAAGCGTGATGACAGCCATGATATGCATGTATTTTACGGACATATCCCTTAACATGCTGTCGTTATCCGGACTTGCTCTCGGTATAGGAATGCTTGTGGATAACTCCATAGTAGTCATCGAGAATATATACAGATTACGAAGTAAGGGCATAGCAGCGCCCCGTGCGGCTGTACAGGGTACGAGACAGGTGGCAGGTGCCATAATAGCATCTACCCTTACTACAGCCTGTGTGTTCTTACCCATGGTATATACATCGGGTCTTGTGAACGATCTGATGGCTCCGATGTGCTTAACCATCGTATATACGCTGCTTGCATCACTTTTCATAGCTATGACCGTAGTGCCCGCTGCAAGCTCAACCATACTTAGGAATGCGAAGGAGAAGAAGCATCCTCTTTTTGATAAGGTGCTCGATGCTTATGGCAAAGCACTCGCATTCTGCCTTAAGGTTAAGATAGTACCTATCGTAGCGGCTGTCGGACTGTTAGTCTTATCCATCGCTCTTGTTGTACAGATGGGTATCGTTGTGATCCCCGATATGACCATGAATCAGATCGAGGCTACGATAAAGTATCCGGAAGATACTACGAAGGAAGAGGCATACAGGCTTACGGATGAGGCTATCGAGAGGATACTTAAGGTAGAAGGACTGGGTTCTGTAGGCGTCATGTCGGGTGGCGATGAGGCACTTATGATAAGCGAGATGGCTGATGATCCGGATAATTTCCGTACGATGTCCTTCCTCATGCTCACTGAGAACGAGGATGCCGGAGATGCGGAGATCAGGCGTATCATGAAGGATATAGAGGATTCCGTGGCGGATATGGATATCGACTTCCACCTGGATACGGCTTCATCGGAGATGGATGATCTGACAGGCGGTTCGGGGCTTAGTATCAATGTATACGGTGAAGACCTAGATACGCTTAACGATATCACCCACGATATCATGGATATGATAGATTCCATCGACGGATATACGGATATAAGCAACGGAGAAGAGGATGCGGATAAGATTCTGCACCTTAATATAGACAAGAATGCGGCTATGAGTAAGGGCTTATCCGTAGTACAGATATATCAGGCTATCAATGATAAGCTTACGAATGAGAAGAGTGCTGTCACCATAACGGTAGACGGTATAGAAATGGATATCAAGGTCGTAAATGAGCTTAAGCCTCTGACGAAGGAGAATATCTTAGATTACACATTCACAACAGAGGTCACGGATGAAGACTATGATACCGTGACTGAGGAGCATAAGCTCGGAGAGTTCGCTACAATAGAGGTACGTGACGGTGTGACTGCCATTAACCGTAAGAATCAGTCAAGGTATATGACGGTGACGGCAGGCGTGGAGGAGGGCTATAATCTGACTCTGCTCACGAGGCAGTTAGAACCCATGATAGAAGCGTATGATGTGCCGGGAGGCTACAGCATAGACATGGGTGGTGAATATGATTCCGTCATACAGATGATCGAGCAGATGGCTCTTGTGGCAGGACTCGGACTTCTGATGGTATATCTTGTCATGGTGGCACAGTTCCAGAGTCTCTTAAGTCCGTTCATCGTGTTGCTCACGGTGCCTCTGGCATTCACCGGCGGATTCTTATCCCTCTTTATCATGAGGGAGAATCTCTCGGTTATAGCCATTATGGGACTTATAGTGCTGATGGGTACTGTGGTTAATAACGGTATAGTCTTCGTGGATTATACCAACCAGCTAAGGAAGGGAGGACTTGACAGGCATAAGGCCCTGATAGCTACCGGTAAGACGCGTATGCGACCTATCCTTATGACGGCTCTTACCACCATACTTGCAGAGAGTAACCTTATAATAGGTGATGATATGGGTACGCAGCTTGGACGCGGTATGGCGCTCGTAATAGCGGGTGGTCTGGCATATGCCACGCTTATGACGCTGTTCATCATCCCTGTAATGTATGACATAATGTTTAAGAAGCAGCCGCTTGATATTGACACCGGAAGCGATACCGAACTTGACGATATACCTGATGATGCTGCGGAATTCATGGAGAATTCGGCTGAAGAACCGGCGGAGGATTCGGTGGATGAATCGGCTGAGGATTTAGCGGATGAATCGGCTGAGAATTTAGTGGAGGATTCGACGGAGACTTAAGTTTTCGAGGTTGAAAAACCATATTTTTTCCTGTATAATGAAATTAAACGTTTTTTCGAATATTCGTGTGGGAAAACGATCTAATTTTCTGTTTATCAAAGGAGTAAACTATGGCAACTAAGAGTGAATCACTAAAAACCAACAGAGAGAACAGAACGGACAAAGATAAGAAATCAGGACTGTCGATGCGCCTGACACTGCTTCTTTTTGCGTTGCTGCCGCTTGTTGTGGCATCGATCATTATCGGTATTGTAGCTATTGTTAAGAGCAGATCGGTGCTTAAGAGCTACACACACGATTCCTTCGTACAGGTTATAGAGGGTATCGGCAATTCCTTCGATACCATAGCAACCAAGAACGGGGAGGCTCTTAAGGGATATGCGACAGCTCCCATCATACAGGAAGCGCTTCTTCATCCGGACGATGCGGCGATACAGGCCGAGGCACAGCAGTATACATTGGATTATTTCGCATCTCTTAAGGGATGGGAAGGATTATATATATGTGACTGGACCTCGAAGGTCATGACACATCCGGCAGTGCCCGTCATCGGCAAGGTGTTGAGGGAAGGGGATGCCCTTACCGCACTTCAGAATTCAATGCTTGCGGCTCCTGACGGAGTGTACAATACGGGAATCATGGAGAGCCCCGCATCAGGACAGATCATCATGTCCATATATACGCCCGTGCTGGTAGACGGCTCACCCATAGGTTATGCAGGCGGAGCCTTCTATGTAAGTGATATAGCATCGGATCTGTCCGATGTATCCGAGCTCAATCTTAAGACAGCTTATGTGTACATCGTTGATGCCAAGGGTACAATGCTTCATCATCCTGACGAGTCTAAGATCGGTAATCCTGTGGAGAACGAAGCTGTCAAGGGCCTCGTAGCAAGGCTTGAAGCCGGTGAGTCACCTGAGCCCAGCCTCATTGAGTATAAGTATAAGGGTAAGGTTAAGTATGCCGGTTACTATGTGGGTAACGGCGGACACTATATAGCAGTCCTTACAGCGGATGAAGATGATGTTCTGGCAGCCGTTGATCAGATCAAGATCAGTACTATCGTGATCATCATTGTATGCCTTATAATCTTCGCTATAGTTGCGATGCTTGTGGAGAGACTTATATCAGTTCCTCTTATCGAGATATCCAAGTCACTTAATAAGTTCAGTACCGGTGATGTTACTGCAGAATGCAATGCCAAGACTCATATACGTGAGACAGCTACCATCATTAAGGCTTACGGTGCATTAAAGGACGCTCTCGGCAAGTCCATGAGAACGGTACATGATGCCGCAGGCAACCTTAATCATTCTATCCTAAGCGTAGACGGAATGACAGGTCATAATGTTGACTCGATCTCGCAGATCAATAATGCCATCGGTGAAGTGGCACAGACATCGCAGAGTGTTGCGGACAACGCACAGATACTTGCGGAGAAGACCTCTAACCTCGGCGAGAATATAGAGACACTTAACAGTAATGTGGCTAATCTTCATGAGGCTTCACAGACGATCAAGGTGGCTAATAACGAGGCGACAGATTGCATGAGAAGCGTATACGCAAGTGCCAATGAGTCAGTGGATGCGATGGAAGAGATCAAGGGCAAGATCAATGATACCAACGCTGCTATCGGCGAGATTGGTACGGCTATTCAGGCTATAGAGTCTATTGCCGCCCAGACCAATCTCCTTTCACTTAATGCTTCCATTGAGGCAGCCCGTGCAGGAGAGGCAGGAAGAGGCTTCGCTGTTGTTGCCGATGAGATCAGAAGCCTTGCTGATTCTTCAGCCGAATCTGCCAAGGAGATCAAGCAGATCATTGAGAATGTCATCAACCTCTCAAGAGGAACCGTTGATATATCAGACCGTGTATTCGATGTTATCAATAAGGAGAAGACCGATATAGAAGAGGCGCAGGAGAAGTTCAATGTGCTGTCTGATTCGGTTGAGGCTTCCATAACAGAGATAGAGACCATAAGGCACATGGCAGGCGTTCTTGACAAGATCAAGGAAGAGATGTCCAATGCGACCACGGATCTTGGAGCGATCTCGGAAGAGCTGGGCGCTTCCGCACAAGAGGTTGCAGCATCATGTCAGACAGTTACGGATGCATGTACGGATACACAGACATCTACGGCTGAGATGCGTACCATTAACGAAGACATGAGTGAGGCTATATCATTCTTCAAGTTATAATAAAAAGTACTTGCATTTTACATAACGTAGTGCTAGTATAATTAGAGTTAAGTAAGCAGTAAAGGTGAACCGACGAGGTTCACCTTTTCTGTGAGTAAAAATAATAAGGGTTAAGAGATATGACCAGAAAAGAGATTGAAGCAAGGACGGAGGAGCTTCTTACGCCAATAGCCAAAGCAGGCGGTGTGAGAGTCTATGATGTCGAGTATGTGAAGGAAGGCAGCGATATGTACCTGAGAGCATATATAGACAAGGAAGGCGGAGTCACAATCGATGATTGCGAAGCGGTAAGTAGGGCGCTTAATGTAAAGCTTGATGAAGAGGATTATATCGACGAGGCATATATCCTTGAGGTCAGCAGCCCCGGCCTTGGAAGGAAGCTGAGCAAAGAGAGGCACTTCCTTAACAGCTTGGGACAGGAAGTAGAGCTTAAGTGCTATAAGCCTGTGGACGGATGCAAGGAATTCACCGGTATACTTACAGGATATGACAATGGTGTCATAACTATAGATACGGAAGGCGGGATCAAGAGCTTAAGCAAAGATGAAGTAAGCAGTGTACGACTTACATTTGACTTCTAGATGCAAGGTCGATCATATAAGTTCAGTAATCTAATAATAATTCAGAGAGGATGAGAAGATGAACAAGGAATTAGTTGAAGCGCTGGAGATGCTTGAGAGCGAGAAGGAGATCAGTAAGGAGACACTCTTTACTGCAATTGAGGATTCGTTACTCATCGCATGCAAGAACCATTTCGGCAAGGCCGACAATGTGAAGGCAGAGGTAGACAGGGAGACAGGAGATTTCCTTGTATACGCCGAGAAAGAGATTGTGAAGGATGCCGATGACGTAGAGGATAAGCTTGAGCAGATATCCCTTGCCGATGCCAAGGAGCTTGACTCTAAGGCCAAGGTAGGTGAGACCATCAAGGTTGAGATCCAGAGTAAGGAGTTCGGCCGTATAGCCATACAGATAGCCAAGAATGTGATACTTCAGAAGATACGCGAGGAAGAGAGAAGCGTGATCTTCAATCAGTTCAACGAGAAGGAGAAGCAGGTCGTAACAGGTATCGTACAGCGATTCGTGGGTGACAATATCTCCATTAACTTAGGCAAAGCGGATGCTCTTCTTAGTAAAAGCGAGCAGGTACCCAGTGAGCACTTCAGACCCAACGAGCGTATCAAGGTATATATAATCGAGGTCAAGAATACCAATAAGGGACCGAGGATACTCGTAAGCCGTACCCACCCCGAACTTGTCAAGAAGCTCTTTGAGTCCGAGGTTGCAGAGATCGCTGACGGAACAGTGGAGATCAGGTCGATTGCAAGAGAGGCAGGAAGCCGTACCAAGATGGCTGTATGGAGCAATAATCCCAATGTCGATCCTGTAGGTGCATGTGTCGGCATGAACGGAACCAGAGTTAATTCCATTGTAGACGAGCTTAAGGGTGAGAAGATAGATATTGTCTGCTGGGATGATAACCCCGGCGCACTCATACAGAACGCTCTTTCACCGGCTAAGATCGTTGCCGTGTTCGCAGATCCGGATGAGAAGACTGCCAAGGTCGTTGTACCTGACTACCAGTTATCCCTTGCCATCGGTAAGGAGGGTCAGAATGCGAGACTGGCAGCGAGACTTACCGGCTATAAGATAGACATCAAGTCCGAGACTCAGGCTAAGGATGCTCCCGGATTCAGATACGAGGATTATGTGGATGAATTCGATGATGACGAAGAGTACGAGTACGAAGAGGGCGAGTACGAAGAAGGTGAATATGAGGAGGCAGAATATGATGAGACTGCCGAATCGGCTGAGGATGAGGCTTAAGATAACCTATGGAACCGTTAAGGACCTGCATAGTCTGTAGAAGGGTAATGCCTAAGAAGGATATGCTCAGGATATGTAAGAGCAGCGACGGCGCAGTAAAACCCGATTATGAGCGCAGACTTCCCGGAAGAGGAGCATATATATGCGCCGATTGTAAGTGCGCAGAGAGGCTTAGTAAGTCTCATGCACTTGACAGGGCTTTTAAGATGCAGGTAGACAGTGAGATCTATGAACGCATAGCCATGGCACTTGAAGGGAATAACGGCACAGCCGGATATTAGATATGACCGGATGCCTTGTACCGTGCGCTTGGTATGGTGATGAATATGAAGAATGACAGAGTATTGTCCATGCTGGGGCTGGCGGCGAAGGCAGGCAAGGTCGTAAGCGGCGAGTTCTCGGTGGATAAGGCCGTTAAGGACGGTAAGGCGAGGCTTGTGATAATAGCCTGTGATGCTTCGGATAATACAAGGAAGGATTTTACAGATGCTTGCAGCTTCTATAAAGTGCCTTGTATCATAAGAGGAAGCAAGGAAGAGCTTGGACACCATATAGGAAGAGAATACAGGGCAACCGTCGCCGTTACGGATGAGGGCTTTGCGAGATCAATATTGAGTAAGGAGGATATAGATGGCTAAATTGAAGGTACATGAGCTTGCTAAGGAGCTTGATATACAGAGTAAGGAGATAATAGCCTTTCTTCAGGGTAAGGGCTATGAAGTTAAAGCAGCGCAGTCGGGCCTTGAGGATGAGCATATAAAGCTTGTCAGGGAGGAATTCGGCTCTTCTTCGGATGCAGCTAAGACTGCCAAGCAAAAGGAGACTAAGACTGAAGCAGGAACCGAAGAAAAAGCCGTGAAAAAAGCTTCTGAAAAAACAGAGGATAAGGTAAAGAGTGCCGACGGTGAGAATGCCGGCGCCAAGGTCAAAGCAGCACAGGATAAGCCGGCAAAGCCTGCCGGTGATAAAGCACCGTCAAAGCAAGCTTCCGGACAGGAGCCTGTTAAAAAGAAGAAGAAGATAATCTTTGTCAGCAATCCTAACAACTCTAAGATGCCTGCGGGTTCCAGACCTCCTATGTCAGCTCATCAGGGACCTGCTTCGAGAATACCGCTTAACGGTCAGGGTAAGCCCATACAGCTTGGACCCAATCAGATAATCAATAAGGCGACGGGTAAGATCATAGAGAAGCTTCCTCCCAAGGTAAAGGAGCCTGAGGAGACTATTGTAGAGAAGGAAGCAGTGCCCGTACAGACTGCACCTGTACAGAACGGAGAGAGAGATGCGAAGAGCCGGGATAATAGAAACACTGAAAGCGGAAGCAAGAACGATAGGGAATCTCGCACATCTGGGAAGACTGCTTTCGATGGCAGGCAGGGTGCTCCTAGGGGTAATAATCCTTCTGATCGTGACAGAAGAGGAAATGAAAGAAAGGGAGATAGATCCGACCAAAACAGACAGGGTCAGGAGAGATCTCGCGGATTCCAGGCACCGGATGTTCCGTCATCTAAGCCGGGAAGCTCGGACAAGCGCAGAGATAATCAGTCAAAGGACAGAAGATCTAAAAAGGACGCTATCTACGAAGAAGAGGATATAAAGGCTAAGAATAAAGCAGGACGCTTCATTAAGCCGGAGAAGAAGGAAGAGCCCGTAGAGGATATTAAGGTGATCACGCTTCCTGAGGTTCTTACCATAAGAGAGCTTGCGGATAAGATGAAGATGCAGCCCTCTGCAATAGTTAAGAAGCTTTTCTTAAAGGGTCAGGTGGTTACCGTCAATCAGGAGATATCGTATGAGGATGCGGAGAATATCGCTATCGAGTTCGATATCATGTGTGAGCAGGAGGTCAAGGTAGATGTTATAGAGGAGCTTCTTAAGGAGGATGAGGAAGCTCCGGAGAATATGGTAGAGCGTGCTCCCGTTATCTGTGTAATGGGTCATGTAGACCATGGTAAGACTTCTCTGCTTGATGCGATACGTAAGACCAACGTAACAGACAGGGAAGCAGGCGGTATCACGCAGCATATCGGTGCATACACCGTCAAGGTGGGAGAGCGCAGGATCACCTTCCTTGATACTCCCGGACATGAGGCTTTCACGGCAATGCGTATGCGTGGAGCCAATGCAACGGATATTGCCATCCTTGTAGTGGCAGCGGATGACGGCGTGATGCCTCAGACAGTAGAGGCCATCAATCATGCCAAGGCAGCGGGGATAGAGATAATCGTAGCTGTCAATAAGATAGATAAGCCCAATGCCAATATTGATAAGGTTAAGCAGGAGCTTGCCGAATATGAGCTGATCCCGGAGGACTGGGGCGGAAGCACCGTATTCGCGCCGGTATCCGCCAAGAGCGGTGAGGGTATCAAGGAACTGCTGGATATGGTACTTCTGACGGCCGATATATTGGAGCTTAAGGCTAATCCCAAGCGTAAAGCCAGAGGTCTCGTGATTGAGGCCGAGCTTGATAAGGGACGCGGTCCCGTGGCAACGGTGCTTGTACAGAAGGGTACACTTAAGGTTGGTGACTTCATCTCTGCCGGAGCATGTCACGGTAAGGTGCGCGCCATGATAGATGATAAGGGCAAGAGAGTCAAGGAAGCAGGACCTTCCATTCCTGTAGAGATATTAGGTCTTAATGATGTGCCGGGTGCCGGTGAGGTGTTCATAGCACACGAATCCGACAAGCAGGCCAAGCAGTTCGCAGATACCTTCCTTGCCCAGAGTAAGGTTAAGAAACTTGAAGAGACCAAGTCCAAGATGAGTCTGGATGATGTATTCGCACAGATCAAGGAGGGCAACCTTAAGGAGCTTAATCTTATCGTTAAGGCAGATGTACAGGGTTCTGTAGAGGCAGTTAAGCAGAGTCTTACCAAGCTTTCCAATGATGAGGTCGTAGTCAAGTGCATCCATGGCGGCGTAGGTGCCATCAACGAATCGGATGTATCTCTTGCAGCAGCATCCAATGCCATAATCATCGGCTTCAACGTGCGTATAGATGCCCTTGCCAAAGATACGGCAGAGCATGAGGGAGTGGATGTAAGACTGTACAAGGTCATCTATCAGGCAATAGATGATGTGGAAGCAGCCATGAAAGGAATGCTCGATCCCGTCTATGAGGAGAAGATCATCGGACATGCGGAGGTGCGCCAGATATTCAAGGCATCCGCTGTCGGCAATATCGCCGGCTCCTATGTGCTTGACGGACAGTTCAACAGAGGATGTAAGATACGTATCACCAGAGAGGGTGAACTGGTATATGAGGGAGCACTTGCATCCCTTAAGCGATTCAAGGATGATGTCAAGGAGGTTAAGGCAGGCTTTGAGTGCGGACTTGTATTTGAAGACTATGACAGCATGCAGGAGCTTGATATCGTAGAAGCTTATGAGATGGTAGAGGTGCCCAGATAATGCGTAAAAGTAGTATTAAGCATGAGCAGATCAATGAAGAAGTGATGCGTGCTCTTGCGGATATAATCAGAACAGAGGTCAAGGACCCCAGAGTACCGGAGCTTGTATCGGTGCTCTCGGTAGAGGTGACTCCGGACTTAAGTAACTGTAACGCATACATAAGTGTGTTAGGAGATGAGGAGACCGGAGAGAATGCCCTTAAGGGACTTAATTCTGCCTCCGGATATATAAGGAATCAGCTTGCAAGGATGCTTAACCTGAGGCATACGCCACAGCTTAGGTTCCTTTTGGATCGTTCCATAGCATACGGTGTGGATATGATGAGCCGTATAGACGAGGTCATAGATAAGGATAACAGGGCAAGAGAAGCAAGAGGCGAGACTGAGCAGACGGTATGAATAAGATAAGGGAAGAGATTCAGGGTGCTAAAAGCATCGGAATAACAGGACATATAAGACCCGACGGTGATTGCGTGGGGTCTGTTCTTGGTATGTATCTCTACCTTAAAAAGATATGTGAAGAGGATGTCCGCATTGATGCTATCCTTGAGGACCCACCGCAGATATTTGACTGTATCAAGGGCTTTAATGAGATCAAAAGATATCCTGCCAGACAGCCGTATGATCTGTTCATGGTGATAGATACATCGCCTGACAGGATAGGTGATGCCGCAGCAGGGTATGAGAAGGCACATAAAAGGGTCAATATCGATCATCATATAAGCAATTACGGCGGCAGCGATGTGGACTATATAGATCCGCAGGCAAGCTCGGCATCGGAGATGGTATACAGGCTTATAGATGAGGATATGCTGGATGTGGATATAGCCACGGCAATATATCTTGGAATCGCACATGACACGGGTGTCATGCAGTATTCCAACACATCCCCGCAGACCTTAAGGATAGTGGCTAAGCTTATTGAGTTCGGATTCGATTTCCCTAAGCTTATAGACTTAACCTTCCATGAGAAGACATATGTGCAGAATCAGGTCCTTGGAAGAGCGCTTACCGAGAGCATACTGTTCATGGACAGGAAGTGCATAGTGAGTGGCTTCGATCAGAAGGTAATGAGATTCTACGGTATCACCAGCAAGGATATGGATGGCATCGTCAATCAGCTAAGATATACTAAGGATGTGGAGGTGGCCATCTTCATGTATGAGCTTGAACCGCAGGAGTGGAAGATAAGCCTGCGTTCGGGCGGAGCCGTGAATGTGGCAGCGGTTGCAGAATACTTCGGCGGAGGCGGACATGTAAGGGCTGCCGGATGCAATATAGCGGGAAGCTTCCATGATGCCGTCAATAATCTGTCGGCACAGATCGCGCTGCAGATATGAATGCATATAACGGAATCATTAATGTATATAAAGAGGCCGGATATACATCCTTTGATGTAGTGGCTAAGCTAAGGGGTATCCTTAAGCAGAAGAAGATAGGCCATACGGGAACGCTTGATCCGGATGCGACAGGGGTCCTGCCTGTGGTCACAGGCAACGCCACTAAGCTTGCGGATTATCTGACAGATAAGAAAAAGGAGTACATTGCGGCTTTTATTCTCGGCATAAGGACTGATACCTGCGATATCTCAGGCACTGTAATATCAGATAGTGATATGCATGTATCGGATGAGGATATAAGAAGAGCAACTGTCTCATATACGGGAGATATCATGCAGATACCACCCATGTATTCTGCGCTTAAGGTAAATGGAAGGAAGCTGTGCGACCTTGCAAGAGAAGGCAGAGAGGTGGAACGTAAGCCAAGACCTGTGACGATATATGAGACTGAGATACTGCATATCGGCAGTCTTACGGATTCTGCAGAGGTATTCGGTAAGTACTACGGGAAGTATGACAGGCAGATACCCGGCAATGAGTCAAGCCTGGCTGAGAGGACCGTGGTATGTATGAGGGTGGTCTGCTCTAAGGGTACATATATAAGGACATTGTGTGATGATATCGGTCTTAAGCTTGGAACCGGCGCAACTCTTATAAGGCTTAAGCGTACCTTATCGGGTGTATATGGCATAGATACGGCACATACTCTGTCCGAGATAGAGAGTATGGCAGCATCAGGTGCTACGGACAGACTCATCATACCGACAGATACGGCATTTGGTGAGTACCCTGAGGTTCATCTGTCCGGTGAGAGTCTGAGGCTTGCACGTAACGGTAATGTGCTTGCCTTGGAGGGCAGTGGGATAACGGGTGATAACCCCGGGTCTGAGTATATAAGAGTATATGATGATAAGGGGGTATTCTTCGCTCTGTATGAGAGAAAGGCTTCGGGACAGGGAATATACAGACCGAAGACTATGTTTTTGTGATATGGAAGTAATAAGAGATACACTTGATTTTATGATAGAGAGACCCACTGCGGTATGCATAGGGAAGTTCGACGGTGTACATATCGGCCACAGGACGCTTATAGAGAAGGTGGTGGCGTGTAAGGCCATGGGACTGATACCCACGGTCTTTACCTTTGATCCTTCTCCGGAGGAGCTCTTCCTTGGAGCACATACAGAACCGTTATGTACCAATATTCAAAAGCAGGAATTATTAGAGTCTCTGGGTATCGAGCTGGTAATAGAATTCCCTCTTACATATGAGACGGCAGCTATGGAGCCTCTTGATTTTATCGAGAATATACTGGTGGGACAGCTTCATATGCGATATATCGCTGCGGGTCCCGACATATCCTTTGGTAAGGACGGAGCGGGAGATAAGGAGTTAATATGTGTCATGGGGGAGCGATTCGGTTATAAGGCCGAGATAATAGAGAAGGTAAGACTTGACGGACAAGAGGTAAGCTCAAGCAGGATCAGGGAAGCTTTGAGCAAAGGGGATAAGACTACGGCTAGGAGGATGCTGGGACGATCATGAATTCTAACATTTTGTTGTCATTATCCGGAGGATTGGGACTTTTTCTCTTCGGCATGTCGCTTATGAGCGAAGGAATAGAGAAGGCAGCGGGTGCCAAGCTGCGTAATATACTTGAACTGTTCACACGTAATAAATTCACGGGTATGATAGTCGGCATAATCTTCACCGGCATAATCCAGTCATCGAGTGCCTGTACGGTCATGGTAGTCAGCTTCGTCAATTCCGGACTTATGAGTCTGTATCAGGCTGCCGGTGTTATCTTCGGCGCCAATATCGGTACTACTGTCACTTCACAGCTTGTATCCTTTAACTTATCCAAGATCGCCCCGCTCTTTGTTCTGTGCGGGATAATCATAGTAATGTTTGTCAAGAATGAATCCGTTAAGAAGATAGGAGATATAATCCTGGGCTTTGGTGTACTCTTCATGGGTCTGTCCATCATGAGTTCATCCATGGGACAGATGAGAGAGAATCCGGAGCTGGTGGAGTTTTTATCAAGGCTTCACAATCCCCTGCTTGCCGTAATCCTCGGTACGGCAGTGACAGCGGTCATACAGAGTTCATCCGTGACTGTCAGCATACTCCTGCTTATGGCCAATCAGGGACTTATAGGCGTGAATATAGTGCTCTATGTGATACTTGGATGTAATATCGGAGCATGTGCATCCGCAACGCTGGCTTCCCTTTCGGGTAAGAAGGATGCCAAGAGAGCGGCTATGATACACCTTCTCTTTAATGTCATAGGAACGATAATATTCTTTGTCATCCTGCAATTTGCCGAGGAACCCATAATCGGGCTGCTTGGAAGGATATCGGCCGATAACGGTCGTCTGGTGGCTAATGCCCACACCCTGATCAAGATATTCCAGGTGATCATTCTTTTCCCCTTCTCGGGACTGATAGTGAAGCTTACCTACCTCTTTGTGCCCGGTGAGGACAAAAGTGTGGGCTACAGAGACAGCTTCACCCTTAAGTATATCGGAGATAAGGTGGTGTTCAATCCGGCAACGGCTGTCGTTGATGTCATAAGAGAGATAGAGAGAATGGCAGACCTTGCAAGCGAGAACCTCAATCGCGCCATGAATGCACTTATTACCTTGGATGAGGAGGATATTGCCGAGGTGTACGAGGTGGAGAAAAACATCAACTTCCTCAATCACTCCATAACCGACTATCTGGTGAAGATCAACCAGACAACCCTTCCCATAGAGGACTTAAGGAGCATCGGCGCCCTCTTCCATGTGGTCAATGATATAGAGAGAATAGGCGATCATGCCGAGAATGTTGCGGATGATGCCGTGACCCGTAAGGAAAAGGGTATCAGCTTCTCTAAAGAGGCTCAGCGTGAGATGGGACAGATGCTTGATAAGGTCAACGATATAGTCAGGTATTCCGTTGAGATGTTCGCCAAGGGTAAGACAGAGCATATGACACATATCTCGGCTCTTGAAGATGAGATAGACAACATGGAGCATAAGCTTCAGAATGCCCATATAGAAAGGCTGACAAAGGGCGAATGCACACCGGATTCCGGAATGATTTTCTCGGATATAGTATCCGGTCTTGAGAGAGTGGCGGATCATGCGGTCAACATTGCGTTCTCCATTACGGAGAGCGAAGAGGAATAAGTGCTTTATTAAGCACAATGACCCGCGCGGATTGTATATGGAAAAAAAGTATGTTAGAATACTTTACAGGGAGCAGGGATAATAATTCTCGTACGGGTATCATAATAGATGGAATGGAATGAGATCGTAGGTTTCTTCAAAAAGCGCACATCTGTGGTGATCGAGTATTCGATCTTAGTCATTGTTACCATTGCGTCCATACTCATGATAAGGGACAGAACCGAGAGCAGAGTGCTTCTGCATGAGAAGATGGTTCCTGTGACCATATCGGGCAGCTACAGTGTGGATGACGGTAATACCTTTACAGACTTTGATGATTATGATGACATAGACATGCGTCATCTTAACAGGCTTATCATCAAGGGACACTTTGATCGGGACATTAAGCTTGGCAATAAGCTTTATCTTTTTCTTAATTACATTGATGCATCAGTATATATCAATGACAGGATAGTGTATACATCGGACCCAGGAGTGGCATATTGCTGGGATTCGATAGATTCCTATGCATTCGGACCCAATGATGAGGTAACGATAGAGCTTGCCACCAGAGGTCCGGTATTATATAACGTGGCCTTCAGGCAGTTCCTTGACAGAATGACCGATTCCACCAAGAATGCTGTGCTTTATAATATGCTGAGGCATGATGCATTCAGACTTATAGGGAATCTGCTGCTCATCATCATCGGTATACTGATAGTGCAGACATATGTGGAGCATATAAGGAGTAATTCGGGCAGGACGGGAGGTATCCTGTCGGGAGCCGTAGGTATCATGACGGGCGCACTCACCTGCTTGATCAATGCCGACTATATAACCCTTATACTTCCTATATATGCCGTCCTGGAGTATTTTGATACCCTTACCCAGATATTCACGGTGATCTTCATCATGGCTTATCTGAGCCGTTATATAGAGGATAAGGAAAGTAAGAGAAGATCGGGCATAATACTTGTTGTCGCATATAATATTGCGATAATATATATGCTTTGGCGGGCATTCTTCGTGAATTCTTCCTTCTCGGCCATGATCCCTGTCATGGCAGTAGGCGGTATTGCCGCATCCTACTTCATATATCTGCTAAGCAGGGATTTTAAGTCGCATAAGGAGAATATCTCCCAAGCGGTTACGGTCAATTCCGCCATACTGCTTGCTTCCATAATCGGTGAGGTCATATACTTCATTGTGACAGGTACATATAAGATCGATATGATGGAGGTGGGACTTATAATCTTCGCCATAGGGCAGTACACAACTCTTGTTGAGGAGAATATTGCGGAGAGAAGAGAAGCTGCGAGAGCCAAGGAGCTTGAGAATGAGCTTATGCAGAGCCGGATCAATATAATGGTAAGCCAGATACAGCCGCACTTTATGTACAATGCGCTAAGCACTATAAGAGCACTTGTAAGTAAGAATCCGGAGGAGGCAAGGAAGGCGATCGACTTCTTCACCAAGTACTTAAGGTCCAATATGGACTCCCTGTCACAGAAGAAGTGCATACCCTTTAAGAAGGAGATGGAGCATGTGGAGAGCTACCTCTATATAGAGAAGCTCAGGTTCGGTGACATGCTTAATATCATATATGATATTAAAAGCGATGATTTCGAGATTCCCTGTATGACAGTACAGACCTTGGCCGAGAATGCCGTGAAGCACGGATTGCTGGCAAGGGAGAACGGCGGCACGCTTAAGATAAGGAGCCGTGAGACTGCCAACTGCTATGAGGTTCAGATCGAGGATGACGGAGTGGGCTTCGACACATCCAAGGATCTTGATGATTCGAGAAGTCATGTGGGAATAGAGAATTCAAGGAAGAGACTTGCTGCCATGTGCGGAGGCACACTGTCTATAGGAAGTAAGATAGATGTGGGTACCGTGATCACCATCACTATACCCAAGGGCGGTATGGAACGCGCAGAATATGACGACAGACGGGGAGGAGGAATGCAATGAAGGTCATAGCGGTGGATGATGAGCAGATAATCTTGGATGATTTTGTGGATATGCTTGGCAAAATGGATGAGGTAAGTTCGGTCAAGGGCTTTACAAGCTGTGAGAGAGCACTTAAGTATATCGGAGAGAATGATGTTGATGTAGCCTTTATGGATATACGCATGAGAGGCATGGACGGTATTACTCTTGCCAAGAGAGCCAAGGTGTTAAAGCCTGCTCTTAATATAATATTCTTAACGGCATATCCCGAATATTCGCTTGATGCGATGCAGCTCCATGCTTCCGGATATCTTGTGAAGCCGGCTATGGAAGAGGATGTACGTAAGGAATTAAGAGACTTAAGAGTACCTCCGGAGGTTCATAACGGAAGCAGGATCAGGGTGCAGTGCTTTGGAAATTTTGATGTATTCGTGGATTCGTATCCATGTCCCTTTAAGTATATCAAGACCAAGGAGCTTTTTGCTTATCTGATAGACCGGAGAGGAGCATTCTGCTCTAACGGTGAGATACTTGCGGCACTGTGGGAGGATAAGGAGATCACCATTTCCCTTGAGAATTATCTGCGCAATCTTATAAGCGATTTAAGGACTGTCCTTAAGGAATTCGATCTGGAGGATGTGATCAATAAGAAGAAGGGAATGATCCGTGTGGTTCCGGAAAAGGTGGACTGTGATTACTACAGATGGATCGAGGGAGACAGCATTGCGATCAATTCCTATAACGGAGAATATATGAGTCAGTACAGTTGGGCGGAGGAAACCCTTGCCGGGATCGAGAATAAAAGCATATAAATAGTGCTTGCCTACCGTGTCAGACTGTGATATGATAGTTCAGTATGTGGCGCTTGCTCAGGTTACGGCAACTCCGGCCAAGCCTTGGTGAGATGACCGAATTGATATTCATTAAAGGAGATAAGAGAATGATAGCAAAAGAAAAGAAAACAGAGATCATTGAGAAGTACGCAAGAAAGCCCGGCGACACAGGTTCACCGGAAGTTCAGATCGCAGTACTCACAGCACGTATCAACGAGCTTACAGAGCATCTTAAGAGCAATCCCAAGGATCACCACTCAAGACGCGGTATGTATAAGATGATCGGTAAGAGAAGAGGTCTTCTTGATTACCTTATGAAGACAGACCTTGAGGGATACAGAAGCCTGATAGAGAAGCTTGGTATCAGAAGATAATTATGTGTATAAGGGGACGGATCATATCTGTCCCCTTTTGTCGCTTGGTAGGGACGGTTCCGAGACCACTTATAAGCACACAGTATTATATATATCCTGCGTTTTTATAAGTAGTTTCGGGTCTTCTGCCGGGCGTTTTGACGGTAACAGATGAAAGGAGACCAAAATGTACAAAACATTCACAATGGAACTGGCCGGTCGAACATTAAGCGTTGACATAGGCCGAGTAGGTAAGCAGGCCAACGGTTGTGCATTCATGCACTATGGTGATACCACAGTGCTCTCGACAGCTACAGCCAGCGAGAAGCCAAGAGACGGTATTGATTTCTTCCCTTTAAGCGTTGAGTATGAAGAGAAGATGTATGCAGTAGGTAAGATGCCCGGCGGCTTTAACAAGAGAGAGGGTAAGGCAAGCGAGAATGCCATCCTTACAAGCCGTGTCATCGACAGACCCATGCGTCCTCTTTTCCCCAAGGACTATCGTAATGATGTGACGCTTAACAATATGGTAATGTCAGTTGATCCCGAATGCAGACCTGAGCTTGTCGCAATGCTTGGTTCCGCTATCGCCACATCAATTTCCGATATACCCTTCGACGGCCCCTGTGCTACCACACAGGTAGGTATGATCGATGGCGAGTTCATAATCAATCCCAATCAGGAGCAGTGGAAGAAGGGCGACCTTAATCTTACGGTAGCATCTACCAAGGAGAAGGTCATCATGATCGAGGCAGGTGCCAATGAGATTCCTGAGGCTAAGATGATCGAGGCTATCTATAAGGCTCATGAGATCAATCAGGAGATAATTGCTTTCATAGACAAGATCGTAGCAGAATGCGGCAAGGCTAAGCATGAGTATGTAAGCTATGCAATGCCCGATGAACTTATGGAGGAGATCAAGAGGATAGTACCTCCGGAGGAGATGGAGAAAGCTGTATTCACAGACGAGAAGCAGGTACGTGAAGAGAACATAAGAGTCATCAAGGAGAGGTTGGCCGAGAGCTTCGCAGAGAAGGAGGATTGGCTTGCGCTTATAGATGATGCTATATACCAGTATGAGAAGAAGACTGTACGTAAGATGATCCTTAAGGATCACAAGCGTCCCGACGGAAGAGAGATCACACAGATACGTCCTCTTGCAGCCGAGGTTGATATCATTCCCAGAGTGCATGGTTCGGCAATGTTCACAAGAGGACAGACACAGATATGTAACGTCGTTACACTTGCTCCTCTTTCGGAGATGCAGAAGATAGACGGTCTTGATGCCAACGAGACATCCAAGAGATATATTCACCAGTATAATTTCCCTGCATATTCCGTAGGTGAGACCAAGGTAAGCCGTGGTCCCGGAAGAAGAGAGATTGGTCACGGAGCACTGGCAGAGCGTGCGCTTATAGCAGTACTTCCCAGCGAAGAGGAATTCCCTTATGCTATCCGTGCGGTATCAGAGACCTTCGAGTCTAACGGCTCTACATCAATGGCATCTACATGTGCGTCATGTATGTCACTTATGGCTGCCGGCGTGCCTATCAAGAAGATGGTAGCAGGTATCTCATGCGGACTTGTGACAGGTGATACTGATGATGACTTCGTACTCCTTACAGATATTCAGGGACTTGAGGACTTCTTCGGAGATATGGACTTCAAGGTGACAGGTACTACAGAGGGTATCACTGCTATCCAGATGGATATTAAGATACATGGTCTTACAAGACCTATAGTTGAGGGTGCCATTGCAAGATGTCGTGAGGCAAGACTTTTCATTATGGATAACTGCATGAAGCCTGCAATAGCAGAGCCTCGTAAGGAAGTGGGCAAGTATGCTCCCAAGATCATAAGCCTTACTATTGATCCTGAGAAGATCGGTGATGTTGTCGGCCAGAGAGGTAAGACCATCAATGAGATCATCGCACGTACAGGTGTCAAGATAGATATCACGGATGACGGTAATGTATCAGTGTGCGGTACGGAGGCTGATAAGATGAACGAGGCCGTGGATATGATCAAGACCATCGTAACAGACTTCGAGCAGGGACAGATCTTCACGGGTAAGGTTGTAAGCATCAAGGAGTTCGGTGCATTCATCGAGTTTGCTCCCGGTAAGGAGGGAATGGTGCACATCAGTAAGATTGCCAAGGAAAGGATCAACCATGTAGAGGATGTTCTGACCTTAGGTGATACAGTGACGGTTGTATGCTTAGGCAAGGATAAGATGGGCAGGATCAGCTTCTCAATGAAGGATGTTGCTCAGCAGTAATTGACTTTTTGACCCCGGGGATATACTGTCCTCGGGGTTTTTGCGTATTCGGGGCTGCAAGTGCAGATATATTGCAGCGCGAGTGTGTATATGCAATATATCTGTACTTGCAGCAGCGAAAAACATAAAGAATAGGAAAAATAATGCAAAGTATAAGTGATGAAATAAACAAACGGCGGACATTTGCCATAATAAGCCACCCTGATGCGGGGAAGACAACCCTTACGGAGAAGTTCCTTCTATACGGAGGAGCCATTAATCTTGCAGGCTCCGTTAAGGGCAAGGCAACAGCAAGACATGCGGTCAGCGATTGGATGGAGATAGAGAAGGAGCGTGGTATATCCGTTACATCCTCGGTGCTTGAATTCGAGTATGATGGATATCATATCAACATTCTGGACACACCCGGACATCAGGACTTCTCTGAGGATACATATCGTACACTTATGGCTGCCGACAGTGCGGTAATGGTCATAGACGCATCTAAGGGTGTGGAGGCCCAGACAAGGAAGCTTTTCAAGGTATGCGGTATGCGTGGAATACCTATATTCACCTTCATCAATAAGCTTGACAGGGATGCCAACGATACCTTCGAGCTTCTTGATGAGATAGAGAAGGAGCTTGGTATAGCCACTTGCCCCATCAACTGGCCCATAGGCTGCGGTAAGAACTTCAAGGGCGTATATGACAGACAGAAAAGGCAGGTGATCACCTACTCGGATACCGAGAAGGGTACTAAGGAGGGTGAGACCGCAGTATATTCCATAGAAGATGACACAAATGTCATCAGTGCCATTACGAAGGAGAAATATGATATCCTGACAGAAGAGATAGAGCTGCTTGACGGAGCCAGTGCGGAATATGATCTTGACAGGGTCAGAGACGGCAAGCTTACTCCGGTATTCTTCGGTTCGGCTCTTACCAACTTCGGCGTGGAGATATTCCTTCAGTACTTTCTTAAGATGACTACCACTCCTCTTGCAAGGAAGAGCAGGGAAGAGCTTATAGATCCCGTGGAGCATGACTTCAGTGCTTTTGTGTTCAAGATACAGGCCAATATGAATAAGGCCCACAGAGACAGGATAGCATTCATGAGGATATGCAGCGGTAAGTTCGAGGCAGCTAAAGAGGTCAAGCACATACAGGGCGGCAAGATCATGCGATTAAGCCAGCCCCAGCAGATCATGGCGGACTCCCGCAAGATACTTGATGAAGCATATGCGGGAGATATAATCGGTGTCTTTGATCCGGGTATATTTTCCATAGGTGATACTGTATGCGCACCTAATGAAGACATCGTATATGAGGGTATTCCCACGTTCGCTCCGGAGCACTTCGCAAGGGTGCGTCAGGTGGATACCATGAAGCGTAAGCAGTTCGTCAAGGGTATCACCCAGATAGCCAAAGAAGGCGCGATACAGATATTTCAGGAGTATAATACCGGTCTTGAGGAGATCATAGTCGGAGTAGTGGGCGTGCTGCAGTTCGATGTATTGAAATACAGGCTTGAGAATGAGTATAATGTGGATATAAGGCTTGAACCGCTGCCGTATGAGCATATCAGATGGATAGGCAATAAGGAGATAGATCTTGACAAGATAACGGGTACAAGCGATATGAAGAAGATCAAGGACCTTAAGGACAGACCGCTCCTGCTTTTTATTAATGCATGGAGCGTGGGCATGACACTGGAGCGTAATGAAGGACTTGAGCTTCTGGAATTCGGAACACAGTAGATCATCACGGGTGTGATATATGAAGAGATTATTGGCGGTACTTGGTGTGTCCGCTGCTATCCTTGCGGGACTCATCATCTATTCGGTTGCCGGACTTGATTCTCCGGCAAAAGAGGCGACCCTTCATAAGGTGGATATTGAGGTCACACCTATAGCGGAGCCTTTCAAAATAGAGGAACCTGTAAAAAAAGAGGTAAGATATGCCGAGCCTGAGCAGACGCCCGTAGAGGATGCCGTAGTCGAGGCGAAGGAAGAGGACTGGGATGAGGAGTCTGCAAAGGATATAGCGGAAGAGCCCATCGAGGTTCCGGCAGACCTAAGCACTCATGATTCCCTGTCTTATGCCTACAGCAGACTAAATGACGGGGAGAGGACGGTATATGATGAGGTGTATGTGGGGCTTATCGGATATATGAGTAATGTACCCGTATCGACCACGGATCCGGCAGTACTTGATAAGGTATTCAACTGTGTGATGATAGATCATCCGGAGATATTCTATGTCAACGGATACAGATACACGAAGTATACAGCCGGTAACGTCATAAGAAGGATAGTATTCAACGGAAGCTATACTTACGGAGAGGATGAACGGAATGCCATTATGCCCGATATCGATATGGTGGCACAGGGCATTCTGATGAATGTATATCCGGATGCGTCGGACTATGACAAGATCAAGTATATCTTCGATATGATAGTCATGCAGACGGAATATGATATCAATTCTGAGGATAATCAGAATGTGATATCCGTTCTCATTAACAAGAGATCGGTATGTCAGGGCTATGCCAAGACCATGCAGCTTCTGCTTAATCGTCTGGGGATACCATGCAGTCTGGTGACGGGCAGCGTAAGCAGCGGAGAGAGACATGCATGGAATATCGTCTGTGCAGACGGCGAGTGGTATTATCTTGATGCCACATGGGGAGATGCATCATATATAAGGAGCGATGAATCGGAGGGCGAGGTCATAGTGCCGGATATCAATTATGACTATCTGCTAGTCCCCTATAGTGAGATAAGCACAACTCACAGGGTAGAGTCGGTCATAGATATGCCCGATTGCGTATCATGGAATGACAATTACTATGTAAGAGAGGGCTTATACTTTACGGACTATGATCCGGTGGGACTGAAAGCCGCCTTTGACAGAGCAATGTCTGCAGGCGCAGGCTATGTGGCGCTTAAGTGCAGCGATGCCGGTTCGTATGCAAGAATGTATTCGGAGCTTGTGGATAATCAGCATATATTCGACTATCTGCCGGGGAAGGATGTGGCTTATTCATACAATGAGGATACTCATAAGTTATTGTTCGCATTAAGGTGACGAATGTGGTATACTTATATGGTCCGACGGCAAGACAATAGTATCAGTATGGAGGTACAGAAGTTCATATGGATAATAAAGCATATACATTACAGGGTGACAATGCTCTCGGTTCGGTTCAGATAGCCGATGATGTAGTAGCCATCATTGCAGGACTTGCGGCAACTGAGGTTGAGGGAGTATCCGCAATGGCAGGCAATATCACCAACGAGCTTATGAGTATGGTGGGCTATAAGAGCTTGACCAAGGGAGTTAAGACTGAGGTTGAAGACGGCAAGGTCAGAGCTGAATTGGCTCTTACCATGGATTACGGGTACAATATCCCGGATACATGTGCCAAGGTTCAGGATAAGGTCAAGACGACCATAGAGAATATGACCGGCCTTACGGTGACGGACGTGAACATCCGCATTGCAGGCGTGGACATGAAGAAGTAACAGACATCCAAGAGAGTTGATATGACCAGAAGAAAACTCAGGGAACAGATATTCAAGCTGTTGTTCCGCGTTGAATTTAATGATGCCGAGGATATGGACGAGCAGTGCAGGCTCTTCTTCACCATTAATGATGAGGAGCCGGATGAAGAGGATACTCTCTACATCAGATCCAAGTATGATGCCATAACCGGGAAGCTGTCCGAGATAGATGCACTTATCAATGACAAGACCAAGGGCTGGACCACAGACAGGATGAGCAAGGTGGATCTGACCATCATACGTCTGGGGGTGTATGAGATCGTCTATGATGACGATGTGCCGGAGGGTGTAGCGGTCAATGAGGCGGTGGAACTTGCCAAGCGCTTCGGACAGGAGGAATCCTACAGCTTCGTCAACGGAGTATTACGTAACTTCTTGGATCGGAATGGATAGTTAAATTGGGTAGTATATATACTGTAGCTCAGGTTAATTCATATATTAAGAATATGTTCACACAGGATTATCTGCTTCACTCACTTTCCGTCCGGGGCGAGGTGAGTAATTGTAAGTATCATCCTTCCGGACATATTTACTTTACCTTGAAGGATAAGCTTGGTGTGATGTCCTGTATTATGTTCTCAGGCAATCGCAGAGGCTTATCTTTTTCCTTAACAGAGGGAATGCAGGTAATAGTGACAGGCAGGGTGGATGTATACGAGAGAGACGGCAGATACCAGCTATATGCGAATACCATTAAGCGGGACGGCATGGGCGAGCTGTATGAGCAGTATATAAGGCTTAAGGAAGAGCTTGAAGAGCAGGGACTTTTTGCTCCTGAATATAAGAAGCCTCTTCCGGCCATGCCAAGGAAGGTTGGGGTGGTAACAGCATCCACCGGTGCAGCCATAAGAGATATAATAAGCGTGGCCAAGGGCAGAGACCCCTATGTGGAGATATATCTGTATCCTGCTATAGTACAGGGAGATGCGGCGCCTGAAAGCATATGTAAGGGCATTAAGCTTATAGAGAAGCAGAATGTGGATGTGATCATAGTCGGAAGGGGCGGCGGCTCTCTTGAGGATCTGTGGGCCTTTAACGACAGGGATGTGGCACAGGCGATATTCGATTGCAGCATACCGATAATATCGGCAGTGGGGCATGAGACGGATACGACCATATCGGATCTGGTGGCAGATGTAAGGGCGGAGACTCCTACCGCAGCGGCGGCACTTGCGACAATCGACAGAAGGGAGCTTGACAGGACGCTTAAGGAATACGAGGCAAGGCTGTTAAGAGGCATTACAAGGCAGCTTGACAGGTGCAGGGAGGATATAAGGAACAGGCAGACCATACTTGCTGCCAAGAGCTCTAAGAATCGAATTCTCTCATACAGGCACAGAGCCATGTTAATAGAAGAGAGACTTAGAGATGATATCAATAAGGCCATAGATGACAGGAAGAACAGGCTTGCGCTCATATCCTCAGGGCTTAACGGCGTATCTCCGGTGCTTAAGCTTTCTCAGGGATATTCGTATACGGAGACTGCGGACGGTAAGTGTGTCAACAGTATTAAGCGTGTCGTAAATGGCGATGATATACGCATCCATGTGGTGGATGGCGTGATAGATGCGAAGGTAACAGGGTGTGACAATGGCTAAGAAGAATGAAGATTCACTGACAATAGATGAACGTATGGATATGCTTGACGACATCATTATGAAGATGGAGAGCAGTGAGATAAGCCTTGAGGATTCCTTTAATTATTACAAGAGGGGAGTCGAGCTTATATCGTCATGCAATAAGGCCATAGACAGAGTGGAGAAAGAGGTTCTTAAGCTGTCAGACGACGGCAGTACGGAGGTATTTGAAGAACCGGAAGAATAGTAATGCTCCGATAATCGGATGTTTAGGAATTATAGTAATAATAGCAGTAAGAGTAGTAAGTAATACATAAGGGATGTGACAGGGTTATGGAATTGCAGAAGGAGATAGACGTAAGGCTTAAGGAGATAGAAGAGATAATAGATGGCTTTCTGCCGGAAGAGAAGGGATATAACGCGACCGTTATCAAAGCCATGAACTACAGCATTAAAAGCGGCGGCAAAAGGATACGTCCCATGCTGATGCAGGAGACCTTTAAGCTTTTTGGAGGAACGACTTTCGCCATAGAGTATTTTATGGCGGCAATAGAGATGATACATACATATTCGTTGGTGCATGATGATCTTCCGTGTATGGATAATGATGAGTACAGAAGAGGACGCAAGACCACCCATGCGGTATTCGGCGAGGCTATGGCTACGCTTGCGGGAGATGCCCTTCTTAATTATGCTGCCGAGACTGCACTTGGCGCATTCGATTCCGATTGTGATAAATACCTTGTGGGCAAGGCCGTAAGGATACTTTTTAATAAAAGCGGAATATACGGTATGATAGGCGGACAGACTGCCGATGTGGAATCTGAGGGCATGAGTCCGGATGAGATGACAGATGATCTGCTTACTTATATACATAAGAACAAGACGGCGGCGCTTATAGAAGCATCGATGATGGTGGGAGGAGTGCTTGCGGGAGCTGACAATATCCAGATCAATACCTTGGAGAAAATAGCCGGTAATGTAGGGATGGCTTTCCAGATACAGGATGATATTCTGGATGTGACCGGCAGCTTCGAAGAACTCGGTAAGCCGATCGGAAGTGATGAAAAGAATCAGAAAGTGACATATGTGTCACTTCATGGCATTGATAAGGCGAAGGCAGATGTGGAGGCTCTCTCTAAAGAGGCCACAGTACTCCTTCATACTCTTCAGGGCGATAATCCCTTCTTGGAGGAGCTTCTGCTTAGTATGGTCAACCGGAGAAAATGATCCGGGCTGTATATAAGTCTTAAGGATATGACAGATTCGGAGAAAAGGTATGTTGCTTGAGAGAATAACTGCACCTAATGACATCAAGAATATAGATAAGAAGGATTATGAAGCACTGGCAGAGGAGATAAGGCAGTTCCTGATAGAGAAGATATCGGTATCAGGCGGGCACTTGGGCTCCAATCTGGGAGCAGTGGAGCTTACCATGGCTCTGCACCTGTCTCTTGATCTGCCCAAGGATAAGATAATCTGGGATGTGGGGCATCAGTCGTATACACATAAGCTGCTTACCGGCAGAAGAGACGGCTTCAACACTCTGCGCAAGTATCACGGTATGAGCGGCTTCCCCAAGCGTAAGGAGAGTGACTGTGACGCATTCGATACGGGACACTCGTCTACCTCCATATCGGCAGGCTTAGGTCTTGTGAAGGCGAGGGAGCTCTGTGGAGGTGACAATACGATAGTATCCGTCATAGGTGACGGCTCGCTGACGGGTGGTATGGCATACGAGGCCCTTAATAACTGTTCTAAGCTTAATTCCAATTTCATAATAGTGTTAAATGATAATAATATGTCCATATCCGAGAATGTGGGCGGTGTCAGCAAGTATCTTAATAATATCCGTACAAGAACGGGTTATATCAACTTAAGAGACAATATATATTATTCAATGCTTGATAAGCCACACGGCAATGCCATAATCGGTGCGGTCAGAAGAACCAAGAATGCCATTAAGCAGATGGTGGTGCCGGGGATGTTCTTCGAGGATATGGGTATCACATACTTAGGACCGGTAGACGGGCATGATGTGGAGGGCTTAGTCAAGGTTCTTAGTGAAGCCAAGCGCGTCAATAAGGCAGTACTTGTACATGTGATCACTCAGAAGGGCAGAGGCTTCGAGCCTGCCATCAAGCATCCCGCCAGATTCCACGGGGCGGAGCCTTTTGATATAGAGACGGGGCTTCCGGTCAAGAAGAAGGAGAAAGCCAATTATACGGATGTATTCTCCACAGTCATGTTCAAGCTTGGCGCAAGGAATGAGAAGGTGGTGGCTATTACTGCAGCCATGGCAGAGGGAACGGGACTTAAGAGGTTCCATAATGTATATCCTGACAGGTTCTTTGATGTGGGAATAGCGGAGCAGCATGCGGTGACATTCGCCGCAGGGCTTGCAGCGGGAGGGTTGATCCCGATAGTTGCCATATACAGCTCCTTTTTACAGAGAGCCTATGACCAGATATTGCATGATGTATGCATACAGAATCTTCCGGTGATCTTCGCAATAGACAGAGCGGGGCTTGTGGGAAGTGACGGAGAGACACATCAGGGCATATTCGACCTGTCTTATCTCTCAAGCATACCCGGAATGCATATCATGGCCCCTAAGAATAAATGGGAGCTTTCGGATATGCTTAAGTTCGCAGTGGATGTGGGAGTGCCTATCGCCATAAGATACCCAAGAGGTCAGGCTTACGACGGGCTTAAAGAATACAGAGCCCCCATTAAGATGGGAACCTCAGAGATAATATATGAGGAGAAGGATGTTGCCTTACTTGCGGTGGGCAGTATGGTGGCGACTGCTGTGGAGACAAGAGAGATACTTAAGAGTAAGGGGATCAAAGTAACTCTTGTCAATTCAAGGTTCGTCAAACCCATTGACACGGATGTGATAGACAGACTTTCATCCAGACACAATATCTTCGTGCCCATGGAAGAGAATGTGGCAAGCGGCGGATACGGTGAGAAGATAATAGAATATGTGAAGGAAAAGGGCATATCGGCCAAGGTACTGCCCATAAGCATTCCGGACGAGTATGTGGAGCACGGCAGCGTGGAGCAGCTCAAAAAGGAGATAGGGATAGATGCACAGAGTATTGCCGACAGGATACTTATCGCCCTTAAGAAGAAGTAGATGAAAGAAAGATTGGATGTACTGCTTGTAAGCAGAGGACTGGCACCGTCGAGAGAGAAGGCCAAGGCTGTGATAATGTCGGGTCTGGGATATGTGAACGGACAGAAGGAGGATAAGGCCGGCAGTACCTTCGATGAGGTTGATTCCATAATCGAGGTGAGAGGTAACAGCCTTAAGTATGTAAGCCGCGGCGGACTTAAGCTTGAGAAGGCTCTTAAAGTGTTCCCGATAAAGCTTGACGGATGCATATGTATGGATATAGGAGCATCTACCGGAGGCTTCACGGACTGTATGCTTAAAGAGGGTGCCGCTAAGGTATATTCCATAGATGTGGGACACGGACAGCTTGACTGGAAGCTTCGTAATGATGAGCGTGTCGTATGTATGGAGAAGACGAACTTCAGATATCTTGAGCCGGATTCCATTGATGAGGCGGTTGATTTCGCAAGCTGCGATGTATCCTTCATATCTCTTGACAAGATATTGCCGGTTGCCTATAAGCTGCTTAAGTCCTCCGGTAATATGGTGACTCTTATCAAGCCTCAGTTCGAAGCAGGAAGAGATAAGGTAGGGAAAAAGGGAGTAGTAAGAGACCCATTGGTCCATAGGGAGGTAGTGCAGCGGATCATGGAGGTGGCTGGGAATGCCGGATTCAGCCTGCTTGGCTTAAGCTTCTCTCCGATCAAGGGACCTGAGGGTAATATAGAGTATCTGCTGTGGCTTGGTATGCCTGAATATAAGGCGACAGGCGTAACGGATGCAACAGATATGACAGGTGTGTCATATGCATCATGTGTGTCAGATATGCCGGATATGCCCGTGAAAGCTATGGATGCAGCGGCGGTAATAGCTGCGGCACATGAAAGCCTTGATAAAGATTAGAGCGTACATTAAGCGCATCTTAAGGATATGGCGGAGGTCCGCACGGATGAAGAGATTTTTGATAGTTACCAATAAATGTAAGGATAAGGAGCTTGCCCTCACAGAGAGGATATCGGATTATCTTAAGGCACAGGGAGTCGATGTCAGCATCGCTTTGAGGAATGTGCAGGGCAGGGATGATGACTGCGTAAGGACAGAGGATACTGATGCGATCATAGTACTTGGAGGCGACGGTACTTTCTTACAGGTTGCAAGGGAGTGTGCGGATAAGGATGTTCCGCTGCTTGGAGTCAATCTGGGAGCCCTTGGCTTCCTTGCGGAGACAAGTCCTGAGGATGTCGAGAGAGCACTTGACAGACTCATATCCGGCGAATACGATATAAGCAGACGGATGATGCTTGAGGCTGTCATAGTAAAAGGTACATCCGGCACATCACAGAATATCAATATATCCCCAGCGCTTAACGATATCACCATTACAAGATGCGGCTCATTGCAGATAATGAGATTCAGTGTGTATGTCAACGGGAAGCTGTTGTGTGACTTGAACGCAGACGGAGTGATAGTATCCACTCCTACGGGCTCAACGGGCTATAATATGTCCGCGGGAGGTCCCATAGTGGAGCCGGAGGCATCTCTTATACTTCTTACCCCAATATGTGCGCACACGCTTAATTCGAGAAGCATAGTGTTAAGTGCCGATGACAGGGTAGAGATAGTGATAGGCGCCGGCAGAGAGAACAGCGTCATAGAGGTGGAGGCTTCCGCGGACGGAAGCGATAAGGTGCTTATGAGCACCGGAGACAGGATAAGGGTAGTAAGATCCGGATATACATGTCAGGCAGTGAGGCTTTCTCCGGACAGCTTCCTACAGACGCTTCACCGTAAGCTTGGTGAATAGATAAAGATTAAGAAAAATTGATTATGGAGGAAAAGGTATGATAGAGATCAGATGGCACGGACGAGGAGGACAGGGTGCCAAGACTGCAAGCCAGTTGCTTGCTGATGCAGCTTTCATGGCGGGACAGTATGTACAGTCCTTTCCGGAGTATGGTCCGGAGCGTTCGGGAGCGCCGATAACGGCGTATAACAGGATATCACCGGTAAGATGCATGGTGCATTCCAATATATATGAGCCCGATTATGTGGCTGTAGTGGATGAGACCTTGCTTGAGAGTGTGGATGTGACGGCAGGACTTAAGGAAGAGGGTGCCATCATAGTCAATACCCATAAGTCTCCGGAGGATATAAGACCCTTGCTTAAGGGATATAAGGGCAGGGTATGCACCATAGATGCGAGACATATATCCATGACTAATCTCGGAGCATACTTCCCCAATACACCCATGCTTGCGGCAGTAGTGGCTGTGAGCGGCTGTGTGGATAAGGAGCAGTTCATTAAGGATATGGAGGGCTCCTATAAGCACAAATTCGCCAAGAAGCCGCAGGTCATCGAAGGCAATCTTAATTGCTTGAGACAGGCCATGTCGGAAGTAAAGGGATGATTGAATAACCTTAAGATGAAAGGATAAGCTATATGATCAAACAGGCTAAGGATATTAACGAACAGATACCATGGCAGGACTTAACAATAGGATGTGAGATATATGAGCCGGGCACCAGCAGGCTTACGAAGACGGGAGAGTGGAGATCAAGGACTCCCGTGTGGCTTAAGGATAAGTGCAAGCAGTGTGTACTCTGCGCTCCCTTCTGTCCGGACGCATCCATACCGGTTAAGGACGGCAAAAGAGAAGAATTCGACTATGATCACTGCAAGGGCTGCGGAATATGTATCAAGGCGTGCCCTTTTGATGCGATAGCATGGAAGGAGGAGGAGTAATGAGCATAAGAGACAGATTATCCGGCAACGAGGCCATAGCTACGGCCATGCGTCAGATCAATCCCGATGTATTCGCCATGTTCCCCATCACCCCTTCTACGGAGATACCGCAGTACTTTGCGCAGTATGTGGCTGACGGCAGGGTGGATACGGAATTCATATGCGTGGAATCGGAGCATTCATCTCTTTCGGCATGTCTGGGTGCGGAGGCAGCAGGCTGCAGAGCAATAACGGCCACTTCATCGGCAGGTCTCTCCTTCATGAACGAAGTATTGTATGTGGCAGGCTCATTAAGGCTTCCCGTGGTACTGGCGGTGGCTTGCCGCGCACTTACGGGCCCCATCAATATCAATCATGACTATTCGGATTCGATGGCAGAGAGGGATTCGGGATTCATACAGCTATATGGTGAGAACAATCAGGAGGTATATGACAATTATCTCATGGCTCACAGAATAGCGGAGCATCCGTCAGTCAGGCTTCCCCTTATGGTATGTGAGGACGGCTTCATAACATCTCATGCCATAGAGAATATTGAGATAGAAGAGGATGATAAGGTCAAAGCCTTTGTGGGAGAGTATAAGCCGGAGAATTACCTTCTTAAGAAGGAGAATCCGTTAGCTGTGGGACCCTATGGAGTATCCGGATACTATATGGAAGCGAGGGTCGCACAGGCAGAAGCCATGAAGAATGCCAAGCAGGTGATACTTGATGTGTCAGAGGATTTCTATAAGACCTTCGGCAGAAAATACGGACTCATAGAAGAATACAGAATGGAGGACGCAGAGGTAGCCATGGTGATCATGGGCTCTTCGGCAGGTACGGCCAAGGCGGCGGTAGATAAGCTTCGGGACGACGGAGTCAAGGCCGGACTGATTAAGGTCAGAGTATTCCGCCCTTTCCCGGCTGAGGAGATAGCAGCAGCCCTTAGGACTGTCAAGGCTGTGGCTGTAATGGATAAAAGTGAAGGCTTCTCTGCCTACGGCGGACCATTATTTGCCGAGACAGCAGGTGCCTGCATCAATCTGGATATAAGACCCAAGATAGTAGACATAGTATTCGGATTGGGCGGAAGAGACTTCACGGTCAAGGCTGCGGCAAGCGTATATGACAGGCTGCTTAAGATAGCAGCAGGTGGGGAGCTGGGGCCTGTATATTCACATATGGGACAGAGGATGAATTAAACCTTAATGCTCACTGCATAAGCAGTTGGCTTAGGTCTGACTATACCCTTACGCTTCACGGACAGAAGCGTAGGATCATGATAACAGAGAGGATCAATATGGCATATAATCTTAAAGAGGAAATGAATAAAGAGGAGCGCTTCCATTCGGGACACAGACTTTGTGCCGGTTGCGGCGCCGGAATAGTATGCAGAGCCATGATGAGAGCGGTAGAGCCTGAGGATAAGGCTGTCATCTGCAATGCCACGGGATGTCTGGAGGTGTCTTCTTTCCAGTATCCTTATACGGCATGGGAGGACTCATACATACATACGGCTTTTGAGAATGCTTCGGCTACGGCATCGGGCGTTGAGGCTGCATACAATGTGATGAAGCGCAAGGGCAGGATAGCGGAGGATACGCAGATCAAGATCCTTGCCATCGGAGGAGACGGAGGTACATACGATATAGGCTTCCAATCTCTGTCAGGTGCGCTTGAGAGAGGTCATGACTTCACCTACTTCTGCTATGACAATAACGCTTATATGAATACCGGAACCCAGCGTTCTTCGGCGACACCAAGGTTCGCATCCGCCACCACAACGCCTGCCGGTGCGGAATCCGTAGGTAAGAAGCAGGTTCAGAAGGATCTGACACAGATAGTGGTGGCTCACGGATCGCCGTATGTGGCTCAGACTACCATATTCGGCAACATGAAGGATTTTCATGAGAAGGCTCACAGAGCTATATATAAAAAGGGACCGACCTTTGTCAATGTCCTTACCCCCTGCCCCAGAGGATGGCAGTATCCCGCGGAGGATCTGCTTGATATCTGCAAGGCTGCCATAGACACATGTGTATGGCCCTTGTATGAAGTGGTAGAGGGTGAGTACAGACTTACATATGAGCCTAAGAATAAGCTTCCAGTGGAGGAATTCATGAAGCGTCAGGGACGCTTTGCACACTGCTTCAAACCCGGCAATGAATGGACGATAGAGGCGGCGCAGGAATATGTTGATAAGAAATGGGAAGAGCTATTAAGTAAGTGTAATTAGGACTAAATGGCACGGAGGATTAAGATGGATAATCAGATCTTTACCAATAAGCATATAATTGAGTGGTTACAGTATTTTTCCAACAATACGGATATCGACCTTGAGCGTGTTAAGCTGCTTGATATCACCAGAAAGAATAAGAATCTGATACCTACTGTGGAGGCCCACAGATGTGTGCTGGTGTTCACTGAGGCAGGCGATAAGGATATATTCTACAAGATGTGGGATGTGGGGCTTGGGGACTGCGAAGTGATATACAATGAAGGCTCTGAGCCGGCGGGCCCCATCAAGAGGGATAAGGTGTCTGATATGATAGACCGCGGTATCAATGCATCTGCGGGCATGATAGTACTTAATCCCAATGCAAGGAGCACCATTAAGTTCGGAATGGATAATAAGAAGTTCGCTTCAGGTTCCGTTAAGTATGTGGGAAGCGAGATACGCTCGGTGCTCTTATCCAAGATGCAGATACACGAGGATAAGAATCTCTGTGTCATATCGGGTGAATCCATTGCTGTTGAGGCTGCCATGATGACAGGTGAGGGAACGGTCATTGCAGTGGAATACAAGGAGAGCGACAGAGAGACCATGGAAGAAAATGTCAGTAAATTCGGTCTTCGCAATGTCGAGATAGTGGATCATGTGGGAGAGGATACTATGGGATGTCTCCCCGTACCTGATACGACGATGCTTGTGGCAAGCGCAAGTCTTGAGCAGGAGCTTGAATTCCTCACAAAGCTTAATCCGAAGATGGAATTCGTCATATATACGCTTGACTTCAAGGTGGCGGCATCCATGAGGGATATACTTGAGAGATACGGACTTAATGACATCACGATCATACAGATAGCCGTATCCAAGCTTACAAGTAAGAATGTATTCGAGAATCAGCCGGCTCCGTGGATAATATCTGCGGCATCGGACAGGTAGGACAGACGATATTAAGATATAAGATATAAGATCCGCCATGTGGATAAGGAAGGGATCAGCCTTATGGGATACACGGACGGAGGTATATATGTTAGAAAGCATCACAGTTAAAAATCTTGCTCTTATCAAGGAGAGCAGGATACAGTTGCACGAAGGACTTAATATCCTTACGGGTGAAACAGGCGCCGGTAAATCAATAATACTGGGGTCTGTAAGGCTTGCGCTCGGAGAACGGGCGGGGAAGGATGTAATAAGGACCGGAGCCGATCATGCAATGGTGGAGCTTGTCTTCACGGATAAGAGCGAAGAGGTAATACAATGCATGAAGGAATTGGAGCTGCCTGCCGAAGAGGACGGGAGTATATTCATATCAAGGCGTATACAGGAGGGCAGAAGTGTAGCCAAGTGTAACGGTGAGATGATTTCGGGTCGTGACCTTAAGAAACTTGCGGCACTGCTTATAGATATACACGGACAGAATGATACGAGGGAATTGCTGGATGTAAGCAACTATATGGACATTCTGGATGAATTCGGGGCAGATTCGATCGGTCCGTTACTTGATAAGATGAAGCTTGGCTATAAGGAGTATAAGGCAATAGAGGATGAGCTTAAGGAGGCAGCGGCTTCATTTGACAGCAGGGATAAGGATATATCCCTTGCACAGTTCGAGGTGCAGGAGATAGAGAACGCCCGACTCAGTACAGGTGAGGATGAAGAGTTAGAGGAGCGTTACGCTAAGATGAAGAATGCGGGACGCATCGCCGAGGGCTTGTCCAAGGTGAGCTCGGCTCTCTCTGATGAAGGGGGAGTATCGGATATACTTGGAAGCGCACAGAGGGAATTGGGAAGCCTGACACAATATGACATGAATGTCAGCAATATGCTCGACGGCCTTGCCACATCAGCAGATATGATAGACGGACTGTTGCGTGATATACAGGGCTATATGGATGAGATGGAGTTCTCCGAGGCGGAGTTCAGAGAGACGGAGAACAGACTCGATACCATCAATCATCTTAAGAATAAGTACGGCAGCACCATAGAAGAGGTGCTTAAGTATGCCGAAGATAAGAGTGCATATCTTGAGAAGATGCAGGATATGGATGCTTATATGAGCAGGCTTAATGTCAAGAGGGACGAGGCACACAAGAAGGCAATGGATATCGCTTGTAAGCTTCATGATGCAAGGGTTGAGACTGCCAAAAGCCTGTGCGGTCTCATGACGCAGAAGCTTATGGAACTCTCCTTTGAAAATGTGAGCATGGATATAGAAGTGTCATCAGATAAAGGCAGGCTTGGAGTAAGCGGTATAGATGATACGGATATACTTGTATCCTTCAATAAGGGTGAACCGGTCAGATCACTCAGTCAGGTAGCCAGCGGAGGCGAATTGTCAAGATTCATGCTGGCCCTTAAGGAAGTGACAGCAATAAAGGGCGGTGTGGATACGCTTGTATTCGATGAGATTGATGCCGGTATAAGCGGAAGAACCGCTTGGAATGTATCGGGCAGTATGAAGAAACTGGCGGCCACCCATCAGGTCATAGCCATCACACATCTTCCGCAGATAGCTGCCAGAGCGGACAGGCATTATCTCATAGAGAAGCATACCGAGGATGACAGTACCGTCACGGATATAAGGGAGCTTAAGGATGAGGAAAAGGTGGAAGAGATAGCAAGGCTTCTGTCGGGAGGTGAGCTTACCAAGGCAGGACTGGTGAATGCCAGAGAGCTCATAGAAAGTGCTTTATAGAAAAAACGATATATGATAGAATACTATGTGCGGGGTATATAACGGGGAGTAAGGCTAGGAGGTTACAAGGGTTACATGAGAAAAATACTATTCGTTGCATCAGAGGGTGTTCCCTTTATCAAGACAGGCGGACTTGCGGATGTAGTCGGCTCACTGCCCAAGTGTCTTGATAAAGAGTACTATGACGTAAGAGTAATCATCCCCAAGTATACCTGCATGAAGCAGGAATACAAGGATATGCTCACATTCAGACAGAGCTTCTACATGGACTTTAACTGGAGAAGCGTATATGTGGGTATCTTAGAGGCCGAATACGACGGGATCAAGTATTATTTCATAGATAATGAAGGTTACTTCGGAGGACCGAAGCCTTACTGTGACGATCCCTTATGGGAGATAGAGAAGTATGCTTTCTTCTGCAGGGCGGCTCTTTCAGCTCTTCCACTTATAGATTTCAGACCGGACCTTATACATTGTCATGACTGGCAGACAGGGTTGCTGCCTGTATATCTGCATGAGAGATTCGCCGGAGGTGAGTTCTATCAGGGCATCAAGACCGTTATGACGATACATAATCTTAAGTTCCAGGGTAAGTGGAGTGTAGAGGATGTAAAGTCGATCACCGGTCTGTCTGATTACTACTTTGCACCGGATAAGCTGGAGGCATATAAGGATGCCAATCTCTTAAAGGGCGGAATAGTATATGCTGATGCCATCACTACCGTAAGTGATACATATGCAGAGGAGATCAAGACCGCTTTCTACGGAGAGGGACTGGATGGACTGCTCAATGCCAGATCCGGCTCGCTTCGCGGTATAGTCAACGGTATAGATTATGAGACCTTCAATCCTGAGACGGACGAATACATAGAGCAGAATTACAATGCCATCAACTTCCGTAAGGAGAAGGTGAAGAATAAGCTTAAGCTTCAGGAAGAACTGGGACTTGATAAGGATGCGGGTACCATGATGATAGGTATCGTGTCCCGCCTTACGGATCAGAAGGGATTTGACCTGATCGCATACGTTATGGATGAGCTGTGTCAGGACAGAGTACAGATAGTTGTCCTTGGTACAGGCGAAGAGAGATATGAGAATATGTTCCGTCACTTCGACTGGAAGTATGGTAATAAGGTGAGCGGCAACATCTACTATTCAGATCCGCTTTCTCATAAGATATATGCGTCATGTGATGCGTTCCTAATGCCCTCACTCTTCGAGCCGTGCGGTCTGTCGCAGCTTATAGCGTTGCGCTACGGAACCGTGCCCATCGTAAGGGAGACCGGCGGACTTAAGGATACGGTACAGGCATACAATGAGTATGAGAGCACCGGAACAGGCTTCTCATTCACCAATTACAATGCTCATGAGATGTTGCGTACCATCCGCTATGCGGAGCATATATATTATGATAAGAAACGTGAATGGAACAAGATCATCGACCGCGGAATGGCTGCGGATTTCTCATGGTATACATCAGCCGCCAAGTATCAGGAGATGTACGACTGGTTGATAGGTTGATAGGCTGAGCGGCAACCACCGCCAAGCGGAAAAAGAACCATCCCCGTGCTTGCACGGAAGGATGGTTCTTTTTTTGATTGGACGGGGCTGGCGCGAAGCAACAGCCCCGTGAGCTTCGAAGAAGCGAACGGTGGTTGTC
>ODAI013544993.1_pt1 | contig 40688 bp, 33 predicted proteins | sample 1539321 | NCBI WGS metagenome assembly ODAI01 (sample SAMN02144231, study PRJEB22623) | gut metagenome | biome: sheep rumen | host: Ovis aries | place: New Zealand
GTTTGCCATTGAACTTTACTTCAATGGTATTTGTCAGTTTTTTTATAATATTTTTTATCAGCTGAAAAACAGCCTCGTAAATTCTCATAACGATCCTGAGCATCAGCTCGAAGCATATCACTATCGCCAGATTCAGCAGAGGGAAAAGAATAAACGGGACGATAAGTCTATCGAGGATAATATCCGATGCTGAATACAGGCAATAAACTTTTTCATAGATACCGTAAAAAAGCTTATCAAAAATTGTGTTAATTTGTATATGGGCATTGTTATGCCCAGTAGCATATTGTATATACTAATCAGGATCGCTCGAAGCCAGATGGATTGATAGATCGACCACCTAACTATAGGTGCAAATATCACAAATATCAGTCTTGTGGCTACACCTATAGAAAAGAACGCGATGTAGTCAGCCAATACCTTCGCAAAGATATTCTCCGTGCGGTAGTATAGCAGCCTGAATCCCTTCTTTTTTGGCCCGTCAAGTTCAACCCTGTCTTTTTCCTTTTTGAACAGCCTTTTGCAGACAAATGTCTTGATCAACATTATCAACGGAAATGTAACTGCCAATATATCAGTGGCATAGTCCATCAGGACTTCGTCATAGCACACAACTAGATCTTCCATGCCAAAACTTTGGATCTTCATAAAAAGTTTTGTAATAAATCCATAATCCGGTCTTAAAAAAAATGGATATTCCTTTTCGTATATGTCTTCCAAAACTTGATCCTGCACTGTATTTGCGATAAATGAGTCCCCGGAGTTGGTTGACCACGGATCAGCAAAAATTCCTATCACCAGGCAAAGCAAATATATGCCTATAAGTATCCTATACTTTTTCTTCTTCGGTAATATCCTCGATATCAGGTTATTTTTATTCTCGTTCATATTCGTTGACCACATAAATCTTTCCATTTTTAACCCACGGTGATGTTCACCCACCACCTCAAATATATATTATAGCAGAAATTTCAGACAATTGCAAGTCATAGCGGACAATTATCGCTAATTTTATTGGAACAGAATGAAAAGAATATCTGATATTCAAAAAGTATGTTGCATATATCCAAAACAGCCATAAAGAGGTCAGCTGATCTCTTTATGGCTGTGGATAGTTATGGTATTATTGCTTCGTTATCAAGCCATGCCTGCAGTGATGATAGCCATCTTGTAAACTTCATCAGCGTTGCAGCCTCTGGAGAGGTCGTTGATAGGAGCGTTCAGACCCTGGAGGATAGGACCGTAAGCCTCATAGCCGCCGAGTCTCTGAGCGATCTTGTAGCCGATGTTGCCTGCCTCGATAAGAGGGAAGATGAATGTGTTAGCCTGACCTGCAACCTTGCTGTCGGGGCACTTGGTCTTTGCAACTTCGGGAGATACAGCTGCATCGAACTGGAATTCACCGTCGATAACGAGATCGGGGTCGATGTTCTTAGCTTCGATAACAGCATCGTGGCTCAGCTGAACAGTGCCGCCCTTGCCTGAACCGTAGGTGGAGAAGCTCAGTACAGCTACCTTGGGGTCGATACCGAAGAAAGCTGCTGTTCTTGCAGTTTCGACTGCAACTTCACCCAGCTGTCTTGCTGCGGAAAGAACTACGTTGCCTTCCTTGTCCAGTCTGTCGGTGTAGCCGAGATTGATAGCACAGTCGCCCATAGCGATCTTCTCTTCCTTGCCGTCCTTCTCTCTGAAAAGGATGAAAGAGGAGCTTACCAGGTTGCTGCCCTTCTTGGTCTTGATGATCTGGAGAGCAGGTCTTACTGTATCAGCGGTGGAATAAGTAGCGCCGCCAAGCAGAGCGTCAGCCTTGCCTGCCTTAACGAGCATTGTGCCGAAGTAGTTGGACTTCTTCAGTGCAGCTCTTACTTCTTCCTCGGTCATCTTGCCCTTTCTCAGCTCAACCATCTGAGCAACGAGAGCATCCATCTCGGGATAAGTCTCGGGATCGAGTATCTCAGCGCCGTCGATATTGAAATTGCCTGCCTTTGCAGCAGCCTTTACTTCGTCAACGTTGCCACAGAGTATAACGCCCATCAGACCCTCTTTCAGAAGTCTGTCAGCAGCGGTGAGTATACGTGAGTCATTACCCTCGGTAAATACGATTGTCTTCTTTTCAGCTTTGAGATTAGCTATCAGCTTATCAAACATTCCCATAATTTTACAACCTCCATGAGAAAAATAAATTTACCATATAATTATAACATACTTTTTGAGAAAAGTAAAGGGATTTTTCAGGGTATGGAAAGGCTTTTTGTCGCACAAAGAGCCTTTTTGTATAAATTTTGAATTCCGCATATTTTTTCGTTATTCGTACTTGTAAAGCGGTGTAAAATGTGTTATACTAACTATGTATAAGTTTTCGGGATAATGCAGGAATGCCGTTTATAAGGAGTAGGGGATATGAAAGTTTACAAGCTGTCTAAAAGACCGCTGGCGCTTATCTATGCGTTTCTTGGCGGGATACTTCTGCTTATAAGGTTCGCGCTGAATCTGGTGATCGATCTTATCGGACGATTTACACATATCCGTGGTGATCTTGCCGATTACTATGTGCTTTTGCCATTATGGGTGATCGCTGCACTTTTTGCGATACTGGTACTGCCTTTTTATTTCCACAAGGCGAGCTACACGGTATCGGATAAGGAGATAACCGCTAAGGGCGGACTTATGGTCACATCAAGGCAGTTCATGCTGACATCTGCCGTTAAATCGGTGACTTCGATACTTCTGCCACTGGGCAGGCTGACAGGCATGAACTTCATAATACTGAACGCGCTGGGCTCAAGACTGGTGATACCCTTTCTGTGCAGACGTGATGCCGAAGAGATCGCCAATCTGGTAAACAATTCCATAAGGAGCAGGGCTGACCTATGATTGACGAATACAAGGGTATAGGCGGCTTTTTCAGAAGACGGCAGCATCCTGTGAAGATATTGATGTATATAGCGAAGTATCTGTGGCTGCTGCTGATACCTCTGGCGAAATACCTTATTGCGACGCAATTCGATTTTGAGAACTGGGTTAAGACAAACTGGGTAGATATACTTACTCTCTCGGTGATATTCGGATACGGCATACTGCGGTGGGTATTCATATACTTTGAGATAGAAGAAGACGGTATTATCGCACATACCGGATATTTCGGCATAGAAAAGACCCAGGTGTATTTCAGTGAGATGTCCTCAATGTCCCTGTGTCAGGGGTATATATTCAGGCTGCTGGGAGCGTGTACGGTATATATCGACACAGATGCCAAAAGCATCGGAAATACTGATATAAGGCTTGATATCAGTCAGAAGCAGGCATTCAGGATATACGAGCTTGCAACAAAGCGCTGCCGCAATAAGCCCAAGTATATATTCAATTCGCAGAAGCGAAGCCTGATCATATTCTCGCTGCTTTTTTCATCGACGCTTTCGGGTATGCTGCTTACGCTAACATTCATATACCAGGCGTACAGGATAGTCGGACGTGAGATAGAGGAGGAATTCCTTACAAAGGTCAATACTCAGCTTGAAAAGCTGGCAGTACACATACCCAAATATCTTATAGTTGCAGCAGCGGTGGTGACAGGCAGCTGGCTGGTATCCTTTATATCAAACCTTATGCGTCACTGGAGATTCAGCTGTACCAGATGTGCGGATATGCTCCTTATAAGCAGCGGAAAGGGGACCAAGCGCCGCCATGTAATAATGCGTGACAGGATAAACTTCATAGATTATCAGCAGTCAATGTTCATGAAGCTTTTCGGGATATGTTCGGTGCAGGTGCACTGTACGGGCTACGGCAAACGCAGGCTCGAACTTTCTGCACTTGTTCCCATAACGACTAATACTGCTGCGGAAACTTCCGTCAGGCTTCTGATGCCGAATATGCCTACAGCAGGGTATGATGTAAGAACAGGCTGGGGAGATGTCAGGAGATTCGTTACTGTGCCGCTGCTGATATGTCTTCTGCCCGGAGCGCTGTATGAATTCCTTTGCAGATTGATACCTCACTTTGAGATGGTGGTGAAGACTATCCCGGACTGGAAAAGCGCCATAACCAATCTTTCAGTGATATCTATGCTGCCGCTTGTATGGCTCGTAATAGTAAAGGTAAATGCGGCATTCAATACAGCGGCAGGATTTGAAAACGGTCAGTGTATGCTGTCATACTGCAAGTTCTATCGTTTCCACAGAGCGGCAGTGAGGATAGACCGCATAAGCAAGATAAAGATAACCAGAAATCCATTCCAGCGTATGAACGGTACTTGTCACCTTTATGTGTATACCTCTGCGGAGGGTTCAAGCCGCCATGTGGTAAAGGGGCTGAATTATGAAAGACTAATTAGTGCCATGCAGAAGGCGGGTTTGTTGGAAAGTATATGACAGGGCTATGGACAGATTTACAGTTATAGCCGCATCTGCCACGGACTAGGAGAGGAACTATGGAAGAATATTCTGTAAAGCTGAAAAAACTTACGGACGGTACTTTCTATAATGCCGTTGTAACGGAGGAAGATAACGGTGAAGTGCTGAAGTTCAAGGTGGAAATCGGCGGCAAAAATTACGTGGGTGAAGACGAGGACTATTATACGGCTTTTAAAAAGCTGAGGGACGTTCTTCTCACTGCGGGGTACGGTATGTGCTGTGCAGGGGCAATGGTGAACGCTTTGCAGTCGGGCATGATGGCGGGTAGTGACAGGGTATATCTTGTGAAGCTGAATGAAAAGCCGTCACTGAAAGACGCAGCAGGGATATTTGATCCTGCTGCCCCGGAGATATTCCCTGACAGCAAAGCACAGGAGATATACACAGAGAGATTCTTTGATTCGATATGATACAATGAATATTTGAAATAATGGGCGGTGATACGATATGCCAAAATTTGATGAGAGCATGGAAAGCATGGTCGATACCTTTTTGTTTGAAACGGGCGAACTGCTTGAAAACCTTGATGAGATACTCATGCGTGCCGAACAGGCGGAAGAGATATCCATGATAGAGGAGAGCGACATCGCGGAGATATTCAGAACCATGCACACGATAAAGGGTTCGGCGGCGATGATGGGCTTGCAGAATATGTCTACCCTTGCCCATGCGATGGAGGATATGTTCTATATAATCCGTGAGAAGACCTATGTACGCACTGACAAGGCGGCGCTGTTCGACCTGCTTTACAAGAGCAGTGATGCGCTGAAAGCCGAGCTTGAAAACCTTTCGGATGAGGATATACCGCTTACTGATTTTTCGGATATGATAGGGCATATCCACGATCTGGCAGCATTCTTCAAGGGCGAGGGTGATACTGTTGAAGAACAGATCGCGGAAGTACCTCAGGATATCTTTGATGAAAATGAACCTGAGGATATGCTGACATATAAGCTTATATATGATGAGGGCTGTCAGATGCCGTCTGCAAGGGCTATAGTGCTGATACGCAAGCTTGGGGCTTTTGCAGAGGTCTGCAGAACTATCCCGCCTGATATGGATGATGACAGCGCTGATGGAATAATCAAAAAATCAGGGCTGTATATCAAGCTGATAACAGATGACCGCAAGGCAGTTGAAAAGGTACTTTCATCTGCGCTGAATGTTGAAAACTTTGAGCTTTTCACAAAGGAAAGGCTGAAAACTATGACGGCGGGATCAGCAGCTGATAAAACTCCCAAGGCGGATATACCTGATGGCGTATTCCTGCCCGATGATCCGGACGATCTTCTGACCTACATGGTAAAATACAGTGACAACTGTGCTATGCCCTCCGCAAGGGCGATAGTGCTGCTGCGAAAGCTGGGCACTGTTGCGGAAGTCTGCCGCACTCTGCCTGCAGATATGGACAGCGATGATGCCGATGATATCATCAAAAAGCAGGGGCTGTATATCAGATTGATGACTGATGATACCTCCGCAGTGGAGAAAATTCTCAAAAGCGGTATCAATGTGGAGCAGACAGCGAGGATAGAAAAACCCTCGGAAAAAAAGGAAGAACAAGGTGTTGTTCCGGAAAAAACAACGGAGAAGGATACTCCGCAGGAAAAAAACGATCAGTCGGCAAAGCCTGCACCGAAGCCGCAGAAAAAGGATCACAAGGAGCAGAGCCTGCTGACGGTCAAGCTTGAAAAACTGGACAAGCTTTTAGACCTGGTATCTGAGATCGTTATAACCGAGAGCGCTGTTACCTCATCGCCTGACCTGAGAGGATTGGAAACCAAGCTTGACCGTTTCAACAAATCCTCCCGTGAACTGAAAAAACTGACGGATGAATTGCAGGACGTAGTCATGTCACTGCGAATGGTCCCTGTATCTACGGCTTTTCAGAAGATGAACAGAGTTGTCCGTGATATGAACAACACCCTTAAAAAGAATGCTGTGCTGCTTTTCAGGGGGGAGGATACAGAGGTCGATAAATCCATAATAGATATGCTTGGCGATCCGCTGATGCACATTGTCAGGAATGCTGTCGATCATGGTATCGAGACCCCTGAGGAACGTGCTGCAGCAGGCAAGACCAATGCCCCTACAGTAACTCTTAGCGCAGGCTATGAATCCAATGAGGTAGTTATATCCTGCAAGGATAACGGTGCAGGTATGGATGCTGCCAAGATCCTTGCAAAGGCAAAGAAGAACGGTCTGCTTACCAAGCCCGAGAATGAGTATACCGAAAAAGAGATATTCAACTTTGTTATTGCTGCGGGCTTTTCAACAAATGAATCGGTCACACAGTACAGCGGACGCGGTGTCGGCATGGACGTAGTAAAGCAGAATATCGAAAAGGTGGGCGGCAAGCTTATCGTATCCTCAAAACTGGGAGTAGGCAGTACCTTTACCATAAGGATCCCACTTTCGCTTTCGATACTGGATGTTCTCAGTGTTGAAATAGGAGAAAGCAGTATATCTATACCTGCGGCATCTGTAAGGGAAGCATTCTCCTGCAAAGCGGACAGCCTTATAACCGATCCCGACGGTAATGAGTTCATATATCTCAGGGATAAGTGTCTGCCGCTGATAAGGCTGGGAGAAAAGCTTAAGCTTGAAACTGAGATAACCGAACCCGAAAAGGGTATATGCATATACTGCCGTGAGGGCGCCAATGAAGCGGTGCTTCTTGCTGACAGGATAGTATGCGATCAGCAGGTGGTAGTAAAGCCGTTCTCACCGCTGCTTGACGGTCTTCACCTTAAAGAAGCGGGGCTTGCAGGCTGTTCGATACTGGGTGACGGCAGTATGACCATAATACTTGATATGATAACACTGCTGGGCAGCGAAACAGGAGAGGAGACTTCAAATGGCTGATGTTTACGAACTTCTGGATAATGGCGGTCAGCTGCTGACATTTACCGCCGGGGGAGAGTATTACGGATTTTACATTCTTGATGTAGCAGATATCATAGAGATGCCAGCATTTACTGTCATACCTACAGCACCGCCGTATGTTCTGGGACTGATGAATCATCGCGGAAAGGCAGTTCCCGTAATGGATCTGCGTCTGCGTCTGGGGCTCCCTAAGGGCGATTACGATGACAGGAGCTGTGTGATAGTGATAGAGGTTAACACTATGCAGTGCGGACTTGCAGTTGACAGGGTCAGCGATGTTGAGAATATCACAACGGATATGATAGCACGTTCCCCTGTAGATACAGGTCTTGTAAAGGGTTTTGTTATCCGTGATGGCAGACCGAGGATAGCTATACTCGACCCCGAGTCAGTGGCAAGGACATAAATGATCGTATTATCTTACAGTGAACAGTTAAGGTATCACCTTGCTGTTCACTGTTCTTTTTTGCTTGCATGATCAGGCATAATGTGGTATAATATAACAGAACATTGTTAACAAACCGGGAGGTATACAGATGAAACTGCTTTGTATAGACGGCAACAGCATAATGAACCGCGCTTTTTACGGCATACGCATACTCACCAATTCCAAGGGGATATGCACCAATGCCATAACAGGGTTCATGAATATATATATGAAAGAGATAGGTGAAGTGCACCCCGACTGTGTGGCTGTAGCCTTCGACCTTAAGGCACCGACTTTCAGGCATAAGGCGAATTCTTCATACAAGGCTAACCGCAAGGGTATGCCCGATGAACTCGCTCAGCAGATGCCCCTTATAAAAAAGCTTCTCGGACTTCTCGGCATAAAGACTGTGGAGTGTGAGGGCTACGAAGCCGATGATATCCTCGGCACACTCTCAAAAGCCGCTGCCGACAGTGGAAATGAGTGCTATATCCTCACAGGTGACCGCGACAGTTTCCAGCTTGTCAGTGAAAATGTCACGGTACGACTTGCAGGTACTAAAGAGACCAAGATATACACTCCCGAAAGGATAATGGAGGAATATGGTGTAACACCCCGTCAGATGATAGAAGTCAAAGCGCTCATGGGTGATACCTCGGATAATATCTCGGGCGTTAAGGGCATAGGTGAAAAGACCGCGCTGAGCCTTATACAGCAGGCAGGTACTGTTGAAAACCTCTATTCCGACCTTGATAAATTCACGATAACCAAGGGCAACCGCGCAAAGCTTGAAGCGGGTCATCAGGACGCGATAGACAGTCATTTCCTTGCAGAGATATGCCTTGAAGCTCCCGTTGAAAAGGACACCGCGGCTTACAAATTAACTGCTCCCGATGCAGCCGAAGCTAAAGCTTTCCTCACCGAGCTTGAAATGCTAAGACTGATGGAAAGGCTGAAACTCACAGGTGCGGACAGCAAGTCAGCCGATGCTGGTGAGGAGACCAAAATAAAGCTAAAAGACCTGCCCAAGTACGAAACAGGTCTTCCCCTGAATGATGATGCAGTAGCACAGATGACCGAGGGCAAAAAATCAGCCTTTATCTTTGACGGTAATAAATTGCAGGTTTTCTTTGAGGATAAGGTGTATTCAATAGCTTTCGGCGACTGGGATTTCGACGGCATAGTCCTGAAATATTTTGAGAGCCCTTGTGAAAAGACTGCTTTTGAGGGTAAAAAAGCCCATAGATTCGCATTCGATAACGGCACAAGGCTGAATGGTCTGACATTCTGCTGTGACCTTGCAGGCTATCTGCTGAATTCTCAGGCAGGGGAGTACACAGCCGAAAATCTATGCCTGACCTATAAGGTCACTTACCGCTCGGATATGGGCGATTTTGCAGATGTCTGCTCTCTGCTACCGCTTGCAGAAAACCTTAAATTACAGCTTGAACAGACCGAGATGCTCAAACTCTTCAATGAGGTGGAAATGCCCCTCTGTGAAGTCCTCGCATCTATGGAACATTTCGGTGTCCGCGCAGATACTAACGGTATACGTGAGTTCGGCAAATGGCTGAAAAAGGATATCGAAGCTCTCACCAAGCAGATATATGACCTTGCAGGCGGCGAATTCAATATCGCATCACCGAAACAGCTTGGCGAAGTTCTCTTTGAAAAACTGGGACTTCCCGCAAAGAAGAAAACCAAGTCGGGTTATTCCACTAACGCCGAAGTTCTTGAAGAACTTGCAGACAAGCATCCCATTGTACGCCTTGTGCTTGAATACCGCACCCTTACAAAACTCAGCTCCACCTATGTTGACGGTCTGCTGAAAGAAGTAGAATCCGACGGCAGGGTACACAGCGTATTCAAACAGACCGAGACCCGCACGGGACGTATAAGCTCCACCGAACCCAATATGCAGAATATCCCCGTGCGCAAGGAGATAGGACGCAATATGCGTAAATTCTTCGTTGCGGGTGAAGGCTGTACTCTTCTCGATGCCGATTACAGCCAGATAGAACTCCGTGTTCTCGCGGCAGTATGCGGCGACGAGAATATGAGAAAGACTTTTGAAGAGGGCACGGATATCCATGCCATGACAGCTTCACAGGTATTCGGGATACCCGCTGATATGGTGCTCCCCGAAATGAGATCAGCCGCAAAGGCAGTAAACTTCGGCATCATCTACGGTATCGGTGCATTCTCACTATCCAAGGATATAGGTGTCAGCGTGGCAGAAGCCAAGCAGTATATCAAGAACTATCTCGATAACTTCCCGAAGGTATCACAGTTCATGGATAAGACAGTAGAGGACGGAATCAAGAACGGATACGTCACTACCATATTTGGCAGAAGACGCTATATCCCCGAGCTTTCCGCGACCAATAAAGTCATGCAGGCATTCGGAAAGCGTGCCGCTATGAATGCCCCGATACAGGGCGCGGCGGCGGATATCATCAAGATAGCCATGGTAAAGGTCTACCAAAGGCTGAAAGAAGAAAAGCTTGATGCAAGGCTGATACTTCAGGTACACGATGAACTTATAATCGAAGTCACCCCCGAGGACAAGGACAAAGCTTCCGCAGTTCTCAAAGAGGAGATGGAGAATGCAGTCAAGCTTGCAGTACCTATGGAGGTATCCGTTGGTGAGGGCGAAAGCTGGTATCTTGCAAAGGGTTGATAAGTGTGTATATACGAAAGCGGAGCAGGCAGATTATCTAAAAACGACATCATAGTACAGGCGGAGGATAAATTTGAGAGAATTCAGTATAAACAAAAATGACGCGGGGCAGCGCATGGATAAATTTCTCACCAAGGCAGTCCCTGCACTGCCGAAAAACCTGATGTACAAATACATCAGGTTAAAGCGCATAAAGCTTAACGGCAAACGTTGTGAGATAAGCACAAAACTCAGCGAGGGCGACAGCGTACAGCTCTATATCAATGATGAATTTTTCCCGGAAAAGCGCGATGAAGCCCATCGTTTCCTCAACTCGCCCAAGGATATCGAAATAGTGTACGAGGACGAAAATATAATCCTCTGCGATAAGCCCTGCGGTCTTGTTGTACATGAGGACGAAAGCGGCGAAGCGGATACACTGATAGACCGTGTTCTGCACTATCTCTATGACAAAGGGGAATACGATCCCGATACCGAGAACAGCTTCACTCCCGCCCTGTGCAACCGCATCGACAGGAATACCTCGGGTATAGTTATATGTGCCAAAAATGCCGAAAGCCTGCGGGTGCTCAATCAGAAAGTCAAGGACAGGGAACTTGAAAAACTCTATCTCTGTGTTACAGTGGGTATACCGAATAAAAAGTCCGCTGAGCTGAAAGCTTTCCACCGCCGCGATGAAAAGACAAAGGTAGTCCGTGTAGAGGACAAGTCTTTCCCGGGCAGTAAGACCATGATAACCCGCTATAAAGTCCTCGCTGAGAATAAGCAGTCAGGTCTTGCACTTCTGGAAGTCGATCTTGTCACAGGCAGAACTCACCAGATAAGAGCACATCTTTCACACATCGGCTACCCTCTGCTGGGCGACGGAAAATACGGCAGCAATAAGATAAACCGCGTCCTCGGCGTGAAGACCCAGGCACTGTGCTCGTATAAACTCACATTCAGATTTACCACTGAAAGCGGCTGTCTGGAATACCTTGACGGCAAAAGTTTTGAAGTTAAAAAAGTCTGGTTCAAAGATAAGTTCTTTGAATTATAAAAAAACCGTCCCCGAAAAAGGGACGGCTCATATATCGTATCATATCGGGCGGAGGTTATTCTTCCGCCTTTTCTTTTTTCTTTTCTGTCTTGGGTGCTCTGCCATAGATCTCAGTTATATCTGCAAGCTTGTCGATCAGCTTGTCCGTGAGAAGCTCTGAACTTTCCAAACGCCATTTCCAGTTCGTGCCAACAGTCGAAGGTGTGTTCATTCTGGCGGATGAACCAAGTTCAAGTATGTCCTGCATCTGCGCGATAGCAGTATCACATACGCTTGACCAGCACAGCCTTGTAAGTGCCCAGGGCACATCACTGTCTTTTTTGACGTTAAGGTACTTCTTGCAGAATTCCGCAGTCTTTTTATCGCAGCCGGTTATCCAGCCAAGGGCAGTTTCATTATCGTGAGTGCCCGTGTAGCATACGCTGTTTGAAGTTGTATAATTATGCGGAAGATATCCGTTGGAACTGTCACCGTCAAATGCGAACTCCAGTATCTTCATGCCGGGATAACCTGCTGCTTCCAGCATCTTGACAACCTTTTTAGTAAGGAATCCAAGATCCTCCGCGATTATATCCAGTTCACCCAGCTTGCGGTTCACCGCTTTGAAAAGCTTCATATCAGGACCCTTGCTCCAGTGACCCTTTCTCGCATTCGGTGCACCGTAGGGTATGCAATAGTAGCTTTCAAATCCGCGGAAATGGTCTATCCTGACGGTATCATATATCTCAAATGCTGTGCGTATACGTTCTGTCCACCAGTGATATTTTTCCTTTGCCATATAGTCCCAGCGGTACAGGGGATTTCCCCACAGCTGACCGTCCTCTGAGAAACAGTCGGGAGGACATCCTGCCACCTCGATTGGCTTCTTGTCCTTATCCAGATAGAAGTATTCCGGAGTAGCCCATACCTCAACACTGTCGTAAGCGCAGTATATCGGTATATCACCGATTATCTTTATGCCGCGGTCATTGGCGTACTTTTTAAGACGTTTCCACTGTCTGAAATACTCATACTGCACAAAGCACCAAAAGTCGATATCGTCAGCATAATCCTTTGAAGCCTGTTTGACAGCCTTGCCCTTGTGCATTTTCAGCGGTTCTTCCCATTCGTACCAAGCTTTTCCGTCATGTGCGAATTTCAGCGCCATGAACAGACCGTAGTCGTATATCCAGTTCTTGTTGTCCAGTACGAATTTCACATAACCCTTTGCAGGAGATTTGCGGAAGCGCTTATGTGCTTTTTTCAGCACCTTGAAGATATTCTCGTATATAGTGCCGTAGTCAACGGAGCCTTTGTCTTCGCCCCAATTGATATCTTTGTATTCCTCGGCTTTAAGGTATCCGTCCTTTTCAAGCGTTTCAAGGTCGATGAAATAAGGATTTCCCGCGTGTATCGAAAAACTCTGATAAGGTGAATCACCATAGCTTGTAGGTGACACCGGAAGTATCTGCCAGCAGCTTTGCTTGGCACGTACCAGAAAATCCACAAATCCATAGGCTTCACGCCCCATTTTGCCTATGCCGTAATTATTTGGCAGTGAGGATATATGCATAAGTATTCCGCTTTTTCTCATATTGATTACCTCGCATAGAAGTTCTTGTCATTGTTACGTATACTATAATTGTAACATATTTATATGAATTTTGCAATAGTGTGGAAGGAAATATTGTTATATTTTTCACAATTAAGATATCACTTCAACGCACTGCTTAAAATGTATGTAGACACTGCTGATCATTTATATTGCAAATAAAAAGGAGCTGAGATCATTGATCCCAACCCCACAGCTCTTTATGTTTTATTTCTTGTTCGCCACCGATATACGGTTGACCGCTCTCTTCAGCTGTCTTTCAGCAAGGTCAAATTCGGTTCGGCTGGTTTCAGCTTTGAGCTGTTTCTCCGCTCTTGCCTTGGATCGTTCTGCACGAGCTACATCGATCTCGTCAGACCATTCTATAGCCGAAGTCAGCACAGTGACCATGCTGTCCTCGGATACTTTTACTATACCGTCGGATATAGCCGCACTGCGGAAGCTTCCGTCTGAACGTATCTTCATTTCGGAAGGTACTATACTTGCAACATAGGGCGCATGACCTTTCAGTATGCCTACATAGCCTGATGTAGTTTTAGCGATCAGCTGCTCGGCATCGCCCTCAAAGAATATCTTCTCGGGGGTCAGTACTCTTAATTTGAAAACTGCCATAGTTTCCGCCTTTCGTTATTCTTCTTCTGCGGACTTCTTTGCCTTTTCCACAGCCTCGTCGATAGTACCGACAAACAGGAACGCACTCTCGGGCAGATCATCATGCTTGCCTTCGATTATCTCCTTGAATCCGCGGATAGTTTCCTTCAGCGGCACGTACTTACCCTGATAGCCTGTAAACTGTTCAGCAACAAAGAAAGGCTGTGAAAGGAAACGCTGTATCTTTCTTGCACGGGATACAGTCAGTTTATCCTCATCGGAAAGCTCATCCATACCCATGATAGCGATGATATCCTGGAGCTCTACGTATCTCTGGAGGATGGACTGTACCTGTCTTGCCACCTGATAGTGTTCGTTGCCGACTATCTCGGGTGTTAGTATACGTGAGGTGGATTCCAGCGGGTCTACCGCAGGGAATATACCCAGCGAAGCTATGCTTCTTGAAAGAACGGTAGTAGCGTCAAGGTGTGCGAATGTAGTTGCAGGCGCAGGGTCTGTCAGGTCATCCGCAGGTACATATACTGCCTGTACAGAAGTGATAGAACCCTTATTTGTCGAAGTTATACGTTCCTGCAGAGCGCCCATCTCTGTTGCCAGGGTAGGCTGATAACCAACGGCTGAAGGCATACGTCCCAGCAGTGCCGAAACCTCAGAACCTGCCTGTGTGAATCTGAATATGTTATCGATGAACAGCAGTACGTCCTGACCTTCAACGTCGCGGAAGTACTCTGCCATAGTCAGACCGGACAGACCAACTCTCATTCTTGCTCCGGGTGGTTCGTTCATCTGACCGTACACGAGAACGGTCTTGTCGATAACTCCCGACTCTTTCATTTCCCAGTAAAGGTCGTTGCCCTCACGGGTACGCTCGCCAACGCCTGTAAATACGGATATACCGCCGTGCTGATTGGCTACGTTGTTTATAAGTTCCTGAATAAGAACCGTCTTGCCGACACCTGCACCGCCGAACAGACCTATCTTACCGCCTTTGAGGTAAGGTGCGATCAGGTCTATTACCTTGATGCCTGTTTCCAGTATCTCGTTAGCGGCAGTCTGCTCCTCATAAGAGGGCGGCTCACGATGTATTTCCCAGCGCTCAGCTGTTTCGGGTGCGGGCAGATTGTCAACAGGGTCGCCCAGCAGGTTGAACATTCTTGAAAGTGTCTCTCTGCCTACGGGTACGGATATAGCCCTGCCGGTATCCACAGCATCAACGCCTCTTACCAGGCCGTCTGTGGATGACATAGCGATACATCTGACCACATCATCACCGATATGCTGTGCGACCTCGACTACCAGCTTGGTGCCGTTATTGTCTATCTCAAGCGCATTTAGAAGGTTCGGCATATGTTCTTTGTCAAAGCGAACGTCAACGACCGCTCCGACTATCTGCACGACCTTGCCTATGTTAGTGCTTTCCATTACTGACTTCCTTTCCTATCCATTATCTGCATGATACAGTCAATGGATCATGAATTGTGAATCACGAATTATCGTTCAGGCTTGCCGAGCTTATCTCGGTGATCTCCTGAGTTATCTGTGCCTGTCTTGCGCGGTTGTACAGCAGTGACAGCTTTTCGATCATCTCGTTAGCGTTGTCGCTTGCTGATTCCATAGCAGTTCTTCTTGCAGCCTGTTCGGATGCGAAGCTGTCAACTATGGCCGAATAAAGCATACCGCCCATATATTCAGGTATCAGGCTGTCAAAGACCTCTTCGGGTGAAGGGTCATATATGGTCATAGGATGTTTCTGACCAAGGTATTCAAGATTCTCAACAGGGAGTATCCTGAGGTGCTGTGGTTCCTGTGTCATTACAGAAACGAAAGTGGTGTATACCAGTTCCACAGCATCGAAATCACCTATCTTGAAACGCTCGATCACCTTGTTGGCTATCATCATGGCATCTATGAGCTCTATGCCTTCAGCTATCTGCGGGAAGCCGTCTATAAGTTTATATTCACGCTTCTCAAAGTACTCAACTGCCTTTTTTCCGATAGCCATTATAACAGCTTCACCGCCGCTTTCGGTTATCGCATCAGCCTTGGCTTTTGCCAGTTTCAGTACATTAGAGTTGAAACCGCCCGCAAGACCTCTGTCACCTGCTATAACTATCAGAAGTACCGAGTTCTTGAACTTTTTCTTGGTGAACACCGAGGTGAATTCGTGGCCGCGGGAGATATCTGCCATTACCTGGAAAACGCCCTCAAAGAACGGGTGTACCGCTTCGGCACGCTCCTTGGCTTTCCTCATCTTTGAGGACGCGACCAGCTGCATAGCCTTGGTTATCTGCATGGTGCTTTCCACGCTTTTTATACGGCGCTTTACGTCCTTCATGTTAGCCATAAGCCGTTCTCCTTACTTCTGCTGCATAAACTTATCCGCAAAATCCTTAAGCACATTTTTGAGTGCCTTTTCGTTCTCTGCGGTGAGTTCCTTTGTATCGCGTATAGATGCGAGTATATCGGGGTGAGATTCATCGAGGAACAGGAACAGATCCTTCTCGTACTCGCGTATATCCTCCACCGGTATCTTCTTGAGGTAATTATTTACAACAGCGTAGATTATAACTACCTGCTTTTCAACATCAACAGGGGAGTTTTTGGACTGTTTGAGTACCTCAACTATACGCTCGCCCTGTGCAAGTCTGTCCTTGGTATCCTGGTCAAGATCTGAACCGAACTGTGAGAAGCTCTGCAATTCTCTGTACTGAGAGTACAGCAGCTTCAAGGGACCCGATACCTTCTTCATCGCCTTTATCTGTGCCGAACCGCCGACACGGGATACGGATATACCCGGGTTTACCGCAGGTCTAACACCTGAGAAGAACAGCTCTGTTTCCAGGAATATCTGACCGTCGGTAATGGATATTACGTTTGTTGGTATGTAAGCCGAAACGTCACCTGCCTGTGTTTCGATGATAGGCAGAGCGGTTATCGAACCGCCGCCGTTCTCCTCGTTCAGGCAGCAGGCTCTTTCAAGCAGACGGGAGTGCAGATAGAATACATCGCCGGGATAAGCTTCACGTCCCGTAGGTCTTTTCAGGAGCAGTGACATTGTTCTGTACGCAACAGCGTGCTTTGAAAGATCGTCGTATACGCACAGCACATCCTTGCCCTGTAGCATGAAGTACTCTGCCATAGCAACACCCGCATAGGGTGCTATGTACTGCAGAGGAGCCATTTCAGATGCAGTAGCTGATACTACTATGGAATAATCCATAGCATCATTCTTAGTCAGTGTATCAACGATATTCGCAACAGTTGATATCTTCTGACCGATAGCAACATATATACAGATAACATTCTTGCCCTTCTGGTTGATGATAGTATCAAGTGCGATGGTGGTCTTACCTGTCTGTCTGTCGCCTATTATAAGTTCACGCTGACCTCTGCCTACGGGTATCATAGAGTCGATAGCCTTGATACCTGTCTGAAGGGGTCTGTTTACTGATTTTCTTGTGATTATACCAAATGCGGGGCTTTCAACGGGTCTTGTCTCGTTTGTGAGTATAGCACCCTTGCCGTCGATAGGAGCACCAAGCGCGTTTACTACTCTGCCCAGCATAGCTTCGCCTACGGGTACGGATACTATCCTGCCCGTTCTTTTGACGTTTGAGCCTTCTCTTATGCCTTCTTCTGTACCCAGCAGTACGCAGCCGACGAAATCCTGTTCAAGGTTCATCGCCATGCCGTAAGTGCCGTTCTCGAATTCCAGCAGCTCGCCCGACATACATTTCTCAAGTCCGTTGACTCTTGAAATTCCGTCGCCCACCGTACATACAGTGCCGACATCGTCAAGCACCAGCTTGGTACGGTAGTTCTTTATCTGTGATTTTATCAGACCTGTTATCTCATCAGGACGTAAATTCATAATTTTCCGTTCCCTTCCGTATGTTTAAATGAAACTTCGCTTTTAAGCGATAGTGTTCGTTATCTGAGCCTTCAGATTATCCAGCCTTGTCTTTACGCTTGAATCAAGTTCTGTATTGCCGTAGCGCACTATTATTCCGCCGATAATGGACTTGTCGATCTCTTCGGTAAGTACGATGCGCTTGCCTGTTGTTCTGCCAAGCTTATCGGTTAGCCGATCCCTGAGCTCCGCGGTCATAGGCTGTGCGGTCACAGCGGTAACTTCCAGAAGCCCCAGCTTGTCGTTATACATCTTCCTGAATTCGCCGTATATCTCATCGAGCTTGTCTGCTCTGTTCTTTTCAGCGGTAAGGCACAGAAAATCCAGCAGCAGAGCGTCTATCTTATCTCCGAAAACAGCTTTGATGCTGTCAGACTTTTCCTGTCCGGAGATAAGGGGCGATGCCAGGAATCTCAGATAATCGGCGCACTCGCTGTTTTTCATCAGCGCTTCAAACTCGCTGTAATCACTGAAAACTTTTTCCAGTTTATCCTGCTCAGTACACAGCTCAAACAGCGCTGTGCTGTAAACCTTGCCAACTGTTTCCGCCATCAGTTTTCACCCACGTTATTGATGAACTCGCCGATCAGTCTTTCGTTATCCTGACTGCTCAGGTCTTTTTCAATAACAGCCTGTGCCGCCTGGAAAGCAATATCGGTGATATCGTCCTTTATCTTGTTTACCGCGATCTTCTTTTCGCGTTCTATCTCGCTTCTTGCCTGCTCGGTGATGCCCTTAGCCTCCACCTTGGCATCAGCGATTATCTCATCGCTTCTCTGCTGAGCCTTGCGGGTAGCCGCCTGGATTATCTTTGCAGATTCCTCCTTGGCGCCGCTTATGCGCTCCTCGTAATCCTGCTCCAGCTTCTCAGCTCTTTCCTTGGCTTCGTCCGCCTGTTTGTAAGTCTCGGCGACCTCGTTTTTCCTGTCTTCCATCACCTTGTTCACTTTGTTGAACAGGAAATGTTTCATGACCAGGAACAGTATAAGCAGGTTGAGCCATGTAGCGATGATCGTAGTGAGATTTACCGACAGGAAATCGGTAACGTCACCTCTCGCCAGTATCATTATGCAAAACCTCCCTTATATCAGAACACTGTACATATAGCTATATTACAGCTTGCCGATAAAGGGGTTGCCGAACATCAGTATCAGCGCAACAACGAAAGCATAGATACCTGTTGACTCTGCCATAGCTACACCGATGAACATTGTTCTTGTGCAGTCGCCCTGTGCTTCGGGCTGTCTTGCGATAGACTCGATAGTCTTACCAACAGCGTAGCCCTCACCGATACCGGGGCCGATACCTGCGATCATTGCCAGACCTGCACCCAGTGCAGAACAACCCAATACAAATGCCTTATCACTTAACATAATAAAAACCTCCAAAGTTTTGTTTACTTTATTTATCGCAGATATCCTGCGTACTTAACTTTATTGAAATACTTGTTATTCTTCAGCCGCTGCCGCAACGTTTACCATAGTCAGCGTTGAGAATATGTAAGCCTGTATGCAGCCTGAGAATAGGTCAAAATAGATACTCAGTACTGCGGGAATACCTACCTGCAATACACTGAATGCCCATGAAGCAAATTCAAAGTGCAGATGCAGTGCTGTTGAAGCAGCGCCCAGTGCCGAATACAGCAGTCCTGTTATTACCATGCCGCCCGCAACGTTGCCGAAAAGACGGAATGCCATAGATGCAGGTGTTGCTATCTCACTGATAAGGTTCAGCGGGAGAATGAATGCAACAGGCTGTGCGAAGCTTTTCAGGTAGCCCAGGAAGCCGTTTGTTTTTATCTTGGTGTAGGTTATCAGCACGAATGTGACTATCGCCCATGCGGCTGTAACGTTTATATCCGCTGTCATCGACCTCAGACCCACCATGCTTATCAGTGCGCCAAGCACTGCGGATACCAGAAGTGCGCCGATGTATGGGGCATAGTACATCATCTTTTCGCCCATAGATTGTTTTACCATGCCGTTGACGAAGTTCACGAACATCTCCGCGACTATCTGCCGCTTGCTCTCGGGCTTCTTTTTAAGGTCTTTTGTAAGCCACAGACAAAGCAGCGTCACCACTGCGATTATCAGCCAGCCCATTACTACCGTTTCAGTGAATATCAGAGGTCCTATCTCAAAGACGATCTTAGGACCGTCGCCCAATCCGTTCATAATTAGCTATCCTTTCCTGCCGAAAAACTGATCGGCTGTAAGTATTATCTTCGGGAACAGCTGAGGTATCAGTATCCCCGTAAAGTTTGCAATACCTGTATATGCGGCAGCGCAGCTCAGTATCACAAGTGCAGTGCACCTTATAGCGTAGCAAATACGCATTTTGCGTACTGCTGACTTCCTGTCCAGCTTTACAGCACTTTCGCAGCTCCGTCCGAAGTACTCGAACTGGGCACACATAAATCCGTATCCCAGCACGAATCCCAGCAGCTGCGAAGCTTTGAATCCCCAAAACAGCGTTACAGCGAAGCAAATTACTGTCATTACAGCGCCCCATTTGTATATCATAAGCAGCAGCGGTCTTGTCACCGAGGTGTTATCCGAAAGCTTGGTTTTATCAAGGTTTTCCATGTATAGTACCTGCCTTTCGGTATCGGTTTGAAAAACACTCGCACATACAAATTTATTATATCATCTTTTCTCATTTTTTAAAAGGGGGTTTTAAGCTGCTTTGATAAGTTTTACAATTTGTTAATAAAATTCTTCCTCTTCGGGGGTATAATTTCTCAAATTTCGGGTAAAAAGCCTCTTGCAAAATGACCATTAGTCATGTTTGTGACTATCATATCACAATAATTGATGTTTGTCAATGACGAAATGACCAATAGTCATAATCTATTGCAGGATATTCTGTGCTGTAATAGACAAAAACCCCGCAGATCTTTAGGTCTGCGGGGTGATGTTGTCAGTTTTTCAGGAATGTGTCCAGGTCGATAGGCCAGCTTTTCAGGTCAGGAAGTTCATCCAGTGTCAGAACGCGGTCGCTGCTGTATATCTTATCCCAAGTATCAAATGTGGTATACTGGTCAGAGAGCTGCTTGTTCTTTATGGCGAACTCTCCGTTCCAAGTCGCAAAGTATGACCATCTTGTGCCTTCATTGAATGCGGCATCGGGATCGAACATAGATCCGTTCTCGGTCTCGGCTATTATCTTGCTGCCCGTAGGTGAGCACTCCTTCAGAAAGTCGTAGTAGTATTTCTGTGAAGAGGAATCATGCTCATCGGGATAGCAATCGTAACCGACTATATCCACGTATTCGTCGCCGGGGTACCAGCTCTGGTTCTGAGCGTTCCATACCCATATAAGGTTGTTTAAATGATACTCATTTACAAACTTATCGTACATGAGCTTGTAAAGCTCCAGATAAGCATCCTTGCCTGATGCGCCCCACCAGAACCATGCGTTGTTTGGATATCTCGGGTCGCCTGCAGCTTCGTGCAAAGGCCGCCACAGTATAGGTATATCTGCATCAGCCAGAGGCTTCAGCTGCTCAGCCATATTGTCAAGCTCAGCTACTATAGCATCATAGCCTTCCTTATCCTCGCCTCTCATGGCTTTGCCCAGGTCGAAACTTGTGCTGTCGGTATAGAAACCTCTCCACCAGGGCTGACCGTTGACTTCAAGGTATTTTGAGGGAGCGTGCCAGTGCCAGCAGAATGTTACGATGCCGTTGTGGTTATTGTACCAGTCCATAGCATATATAGGCACCATATCGCCGCCGCCTGCCTGGTGATCAACTTTGGTGGATATGCCGAGATTGCCCACATCAAGACCAAGCAGTGCAGGGGTCTTGCCTGTGCGCTTGTTTATCTCTATGAACTCGCGGGATTCGGGACCCATGTTGTCGCCCGAATACTGTCCCGATATGGTATACTTGCCATAAGTTGCTCTCATGAAGCTGTAAAGTCTTTTTGCGTTATCGCTGGCGTTTGGATTGCACAGCTTATCTGTTACATCATACTGTGAAAGGTCTATGGGCGCAGCCGGAACGATCTTCAGCGTATCAACATAGATATGTCCCGTATCGGCACGTATGCCGATAGTATGGCTGCCGCCATCTATCAGGACGTTTTCTGCAGTTACTTCTGCAAATTTCGATTCGCTTGAGGTAAACTTTTTTACAGCGCTGCCGTCAACAGTTATAAGGTTATCCGAATTGACATTATCTGCAGCGATCTTCATTACGATATTATAGCTGCCCTTAGCGGGAAGCTCGATATCAAAAGTGATCTCATCGCCCTTGTCATATACTGCTACATAGCCGTCACCTGAAAAATCTCCTGCAAATGCCTTGTTCATGATCATAGCTTCATTGAGCAGAGTACCGGATTCTGCTTCAAGTTCAAGAGAAAAATCCTCAGGGACATCATAAGCCGAGGTGAAGTCCGAAAGGTCGAAATCACCGATGGTTTCAATGACATCAGGTTTCTTTTCCGCGCTGCTGTCATCAGCAGCCTTGCTTGCATTGTTTTTTTCAGAATCGTTCTTTTTTTCGGTGCTTTTTCCGCATCCGAAGAGTCCCGCGCTCATAGTAAGTGCAAGTGTGAGTGCGAGCATCCTTTTCATTTTAGTTTTCATTTTATATACCCTCCGTTTATCCATATACGTTACTTGTGTGAGTTCTGCATTTATCACTACCTTTCAAAAATTGTATCTGAATTATTTGCATACGTTATAGTTATGCGGCAGTGCCGCTTGTGTTACGTGTTGTTCATATCAGACATTATCCGCTGTAGGCGGAGTTATCTTGGTGTCACGCAGGAATTTTCTGTAAAACCATCTGGTGAATTTCATTGGAAGTATAAAAAGTATGAGCTGCAAAAAGCATGGCGGAAAGAAATCCCTGAAACCGATATAGCCTTCGATGAACAGTTTCCATCTCACCGCTATAAATCCTTTGGTGAGCCTCCAGCTGCGCCTTATCCTGGGCGTGCTTTCACTGACACGGTAGCGTACCAGCACCTCGGGAATATTCTGCCCCACTGCACCCCCTGCAAGCATCCTTACGGCAAAATCGTAGTCCTCGCATAGCTTCAGGTCACTGTAACCGCCGACTTCCAGCGCTTTGCTTTTTCTGAAAGCCACCGTCTGTCTGTTGAATGGGTTGCGGCGCTTGGAGTAGCTCAGTATATCCTTTTGTACAAGGGGTACTTTTTTCAGTGTAAGAGTCTTATCGGTGAGGTCATCGAATTCTTCTACGAAGCTGCCCACTATATCAAGCTCGGGCTTTACCGCAAACAGCAGCATCTCTTTGATGCATCTGTCGGGCTTGGAAACATCATCGCTGTCCATACGGACTATGTATTCGCAGCGGCAGGCTTTTATTCCTTTATTTACCGCCTTGCCGGCTCCCACGTTCTCATCTATTCGTACTATCCGGAATATACCTTTGTATTCGTTCTGGAAAGATTTTACTATTACATCCAAAGCATTTGTCAGCTTGCCGTCGCATACCAGTACAAAATCTGAGGGAGGGTATGTCTGCTTCAGCATAGATTCGAGGCTCTGGTTCAGGTTTTCGGGAAGCTCTTTATCATAGACCGACATAAGAACGCTGTATTTTGGCAGTTCATACCCTGCCACATTCCTGTTTACACGTCGTGCCACAAATAAGCCCCCTTTCCCGGAATATTATCATCTATTAATATACTATGTATAGCATAATTTTATCATATACAGTAAAATTTGTCAAGATGCAATAAAATTATTACTTCATTTTCGCTCATTCAATGAAAAATGTCTATAATATTAGGCGCAGATAAGCTAAAAAAGCGGACACCCGAAGGTATCCGCCTGATAGAATACAATAAATTATAGGTCAAAGTCCTTTTCCTGTCATGGAAACGTGCTTGATATCCTTGGGAGTCATGAACATTCCCATTATGTAGGTATTCATAATATCCACATCCTCGGTGGTTATTTTTTTGCCGTCTATCCTCAGTTCCTTTACCGCAGTCTGACCGTCGGGTGCTCTGCCGAATACCATATTGTATTCTTTGCCGTCCTTGTCTATGCCGCGGAACGTTACCTTGTTCTGGCTGAAATCGAACCACCAGTGACATTCTTCAAAATAGCTGTCAAATGCATCGCCGTAATTGCTGCTTTCAAGCTTTATACTCTCATCGAGATTGAAATCGTAATTTGTATGTGAAACTAATAGTACCCTGCCTATCGCATAGATCACCATGCCTATTATAATAATAAGTATGAATTTGATCACGTTGGCAAGACCGTTGCTGATAATACTCCTGTTTGCCTGCTTGCCGCTTCCGGTAGTGGCAGAAAAAGGCACAGCCCTGTTATCCTTGCGGGGATCGTAATTATCGGGATGATGCTCTTTGCGGGCTTTTGCAGTGCCGTAATGCTCATCCAGCTTGTCCATCTGTCTTCCTGACCTGGTAGCGGCGTAGGGGGTCTGAACTACAAGTCTTGAAGGGGATAAACCATCCCGCTCTCTGTCTGAGGAAAACTGATTATGTCTGCCAAGTTCTGCGCCCTTAAATGCAGGCATTACCTTTCCGCATCCCGGACATATTTTGTCGGTGCTTTCAACACTTGCGCCGCAGAATCTGCAAGATATCTTCATTTGTCTTCACTTTCCTTTCAAACCCTGATCGGGGCTCAGATGTATCTTATGACCCCCACTACCCGACCGAGTATCTCGACATTATCCAGTATTATCGGATCCATCGTATCATTCTCGGGCTGAAGTCTGAAATGCCCTTCTTCCTTATAAAAGGTTTTGACTGTTGCATCGCTGCCTTCTACAAGTGCGACAACGATCTGACCGTTTTCTGCAAAGGGAGTCTGTTCAACAACTACCGTATCACCGTCGAGTATCGCTGCGTTTATCATTGATTCACCGCGAACTTTCAGAGCGAAAAGCGGATTTCCGTAATGTCTTGCGGGCTGAAAGCTTATATACTCGCTGACATATTCTATTGCTGTGATAGGTGTACCTGCCGTCACTGTTCCTACAAGAGGTATCAGCATACCGCCGCCGCCCACCAGTTTTATGGCACGGTTCTGGTTATCACTTTTTTCAAGGAATCCTTTGGAAGTCAGGGTCTTTATATACCTGTGTGCAGTTGAGGTGGATTTAAAGCCGAAATGCGAGCATATCTCTCTAACCGTGGGTGGATAGCCCTCCTCGACCCTTTCCTTGATAAATTCAAATACCTTGCGTTCATTGTCAGTGACTTTCATACGCTCCTCCTTTGCGGTCGCTGTGTCAGTCGCTCTCTCTCAATCTTTTTGCAAGCTTCTTCGCAAGCTTGTAAACGTCGCCGCATCCGAAGGTGATAATTATATCTCCGTCCTCAGCGTTCTTCATTATATAATCGATACATTCATCGAAGTTCTTTTCCTTCTGTTCGGCAGTCTGCTTGTCAACTACCTCATGCGGTGTATCGAACCAGACAGCGTTCCTTGTTTTTTCGCCAAGCATCTCTGTGTATATGCCGTGGTCATTCTTTTCACGGCTGCCCATAATATCGGTTATAACTGAAATATCAGCTATCTTCAGCGCTCTGGCAAAATCATCCATGAGTATCTCTGTACGCGAATAGGTAAATGGCTGGAACACTGCCCATACTCTCTTGAAATCAAGACTTTTGGCGGCTCTCAGTGTTACCTCGATCTCCTTGGGGTGATGTGCATAGTCATCGACTATGGTAAGACCTCTGACCTTGTCTATCAGCTGGAAACGTCTTATAGCCCCGTGGAAGCTTGAAAGTCCCTTAGCTGCGGCTTCAAATGAGATGCCCGAATATCTTGCGGCAGCAAGTGCAGCAAGTGCGTTGAGCACATTGTGGTCGCCGGGGACGTTTATCTCGATCTCTCCAAGAGACTCACCCTTGAAAAATGCAGTGAACCTGGTCACAAGACCTTTCTTTGAAATGATCTCTGCGGAGTAATCGTTTGCTTTGTTCCAGCCGAAGCTGATAAGCTCCTTGCCGGATATGCCTTCCAGTGCCTTGCGGGTATTTGCATCATCGCCGTTGTATATAACAGCGCTGCTTGCCATATCAGCGAATGTGTGGAAGCTTTTTATGATATTTTCTATATTCTTGAAATATTCCAGATGGTCTGCATCAACATTGAGTATTATCGCACAGTCGGGGTGCAGCTTCAGAAAATGATCCTGATACTCGCAGGCTTCGCAAACCATATCCTTTGACTTGCCTGCTCTGCCTGAACCGCCTATGCTTGGGAGCTTTCCGCCGATGACACAGCTTATGTCCTCACCTGCGTCAACGAATATCTGTGTGAGCATCGAGGATGTTGTCGTTTTGCCGTGAGTGCCGCAGACGCACAGAGCATTTTCGTACCATCCTGTTATTACACCGAGTATGTCCGCACGCTCGCATACTATCGCTCCGCTTTCTTTTGCAGCTATAAGCTCGGGATTATCAGCCATTATAGCTGCGGTATATATTATAAGCTCAGCACCCTCGATATTCTCTGCCCTCTGACCGAGAAATACCTTTATGCCCAGCTTGCGTACAGCTTCAAGAGTTTCTGTTTCGTTATTGTCCGAGCCTGTTATCTCATAGCCCTTTGCGTGGAATATCTGCGCCAGCGGATACATTCCGGAACCGCCGATGCCTATAAAATGAACTCGCTTTATTTTGCCGAGTGCTTCTTCTGTTAGTGCCGAACTCATAGTAAAGTTCCTCCTGAATGAAAACATTTATTCTATTATATTATACTACACTTTCACAAAAAAATATTGACAAATTAAGAACATTTATTTGCCACGTGGTAAACATATTTACACAGAACATTTTTAGTTAATAATTTTACTTGGCATAGGCGGTAGCGGATGTGTTTTTCTGCGTGCGTATGCATAATAAGAGAATTTAAACCGTAGTGCTTTCTGATAGAAAGCGTATACTCTGTTGTGCAGTGGTCATCAAAAAGAATACGTTAAAAGGATGTATCCTGTTTTTAAAGTAAACGTTTTCCAATGTACGAATGATAGGATATGTTAAGAAAAGTATAGTATATACTATTCAAATCCGCGGGCGGTGTGCTATAATGAATAATATTTCGGAAAAAAAGAGGATAGTTTAAGAAAGGCTACGGCCAGGGAGGAAGAATATGTTTCAGCTGAGATGGCTGTGGGCTAACCTGAAAGGCAGCCGTGCGGTCTATATCTGCGCACTGGTGCTTTCGGTTGTCTGCAACGGATTGTATATTGCCACACCATATTTTCAATCAAGAATAATCGATACTTTCATTTCAAATGAGAACGCTGCGGAAAACCTCCGCGATCACAGGGATCTGTTGCTGTGGCTGATAGTCGGAATGATAGGTATAACGTTCCTGCGTACTGCGCTTACTTATACCTGCAATATGTACTACGAAAAAGCATCGCAGTCTATGATATACAGGATACGTACTCACCTGTTCCGCAAGATAGAGAATCAGGATATGGATTTCTATGACCGTTACCGCACAGGTGACCTTATGACAAGACTTACAGGTGACCTGGATATGGTAAGGCACATGGTATCCTGGGTAATAAGCAACTGTGTATCCAGTATCGCGCTGTTTACAGCCTCTATGGTATACTTCTTTACTATAGATTTCCGTACAGCACTTTGCATCATGGCGATGACACCAGCCATATTCATTGTTACCAGACTGTTCTCGCGTCAGGCAGGTCCTGCTTACCGTAAGGTCAGGGAAACATCATCAGCACTTAACACCGCCGCACAGGAGAATATCTCCGGAAACCGCGTTGTAAAGGCTTTTGCAAAGGAAGACTACGAGATAGAAAAGTTCCGTCAGAAGGATGAGGAATACAAAGAATCCAACATAAAGGCGGCGATGGTATGGCTGAAATATCATCCTTTCATAGATATCGCTGCAGGTGCACTGAGCGTTATACTGCTCATGTGCGGCGGGTATTTTATGATACGTCAGCATCTGACTATGGGACAGTATGTAGCTATATCAGGACTTTTATGGGCTGTAAGCAATCCCATGAGAAATCTGGGCACCTATGTCAATGACTTCCATCGTTTTATGGCATCAGCGGGCAAGGTCATCGAGATATACTACGAAGCACCGCGTATCGTTGACAGAGTGGATGCAGCTGAAAACAAGGAAAAGCTCCGCGGTGATATAGAATTCAGGAACGTTACCTTCTCAATAGGTGATAAGAAGATACTTGATAATGTCAGCTTCCGCATAAATGCAGGCGAGACCGTTGTAATAATGGGTGAAACAGGCAGCGGAAAGACTACCCTTGTCAATCTTATCCCGAGATTCTTTGACTGCGACAAGGGCGAGGTACTGGTGGACGGCAAGAATGTTCGTATGCATAAACTTCATACCCTCAGAAGCAGCATAGGCATCGCGACACAGGATGTTCTCCTTTACTCCGATACCATAGATTCAAATATAGCCTACGGTGACAGTGATATGGAAGAAGCTTATGTTAAGCGCTGTGCAGAGCTTTCTGCTGCCAGCGAATTCATAGAGAAGCTTCCGGATAAATATGAAACTATCGTTGGTGAGCGCGGTGTGGGCCTTTCGGGCGGTCAGAAACAGCGTATCTCCCTGGCGAGAGCGATAGCTGTCAGACCTGCCGTGCTGATACTCGATGATACTACATCCGCGGTAGATATGGAAACAGAGCACTATATACAGCAAAGCCTTAACGGCGGACTCGATTTTGAATGTACCAAGATAATGATAGCGCAGAGGATATCTTCATCAAAAAATGCTGATAAGATAATCATACTCGAAAACGGAAAGATAGCCGATATGGGCACACATGAGGAGCTTATCAGACGCAAGGGCTATTACAGACAGATATACGAACTCCAGAGCGGCATAAACTGTGCTGCTGAAAGCGAGGTGACGGTATAATGGCAAGAAATAAGTACGATGTGGATGAACAGCTTGAAAAGCCTTTTGACTTTGCCCACCTGAAGCGTTCATACGTATACATAAAAAAATACAGGAAAAAGATGATACTTTCACTGTTGATAAGTATGGCGGCTGCGGTGTTCGGGCTTATGGGGCCGCTGATAACTCAGCGTGCGCTGGATGTCACTATACCGCAGAAGAATGTAAAGGAGCTTATGCTGCTGGGCGGTGCGCTGCTTCTTTGCACCATACTGGGTACAGTGCTTGGCAATATCCGCGGACGTATCATGACTGTTGTAGGTCAGGATATAATCTTCGATATCCGTGAGGATCTCTTTGCACATTTACAGAAACTTCCATTTACTTACTATGATGATCGTCCTCACGGAAAGATACTGATAAGAGTTATAAATTACGTCAACTCTGTATCAGATATGCTCTCGAACGGTATAATCAATTTCGTCATGGAGATACTGAATATGCTGTTCATACTTGTCTTCATGCTGATAGTCAGCCCAAGGCTGACACTGGTAGCGATGTCCGGTCTGCCCATATTTATAATGGTAATGTTTGCTATAAAGAAACAGCAGCGCAGGGCGTGGCAGGAGGTGTCAAACAAATCCTCAAATATGAATGCTTATCTGCAGGAAAATATCGTCGGTGCAAGGATAACTCAGGTGTTCACCCGTGAGGAGGAAAATGCTGAGATATATGATAAGCTGAACGAAAAATACCGCACTGCATGGATGAGGGCTGTAAAGTACTCTAACCTGGTATGGCCTGCTACGGATAATATATCAACTGCTATAAGAGCAGCTCTTTTCATCGTGGGTCTTCTGGTACTCCCGCGTGAAACAGTATCTCTCGGAGTACTGGCGGCTATGACGGGTTATGCTGGTCGTTTCTGGCAGCCTATAATGAATATATCAAATATAATGAACAACTTCATAAACAATATAGCTTATCTGGAGCGTATATTTGAAACGCTGGACGAGCCTGTCACAATTACCGACAAGGAAGATGCTTCCGAACTTGGAGATATAACAGGTCAGGTAAGCTTTGAAGATGTTACATTTGGCTACGAAGAAGGTATAAATGTACTGGAGCATCTTTCTTTTGATGTCAAGGCAGGCGAAAGTATAGCGCTGGTTGGACCAACAGGTGCCGGCAAATCGACTATAGTATCCCTGATATCCAGATTCTACGATATCAAACACGGTAGGATAACAGTTGATGGTGTTCCGATATCTGATGTTACATTGAAGTCGCTGCGTTCGCAGATGGGTATAATGCTTCAGGACAGCTTTATATTCAGCGGAACTATAATGGATAACATAAGATACAGCAGGCAGGAGGCTACCGAGGAAGAGGTACGTGAAGCCGCAAGAACTGTCTGCGCAGATGAATTCATCAGCCGAATGGATATGGGTTACGAAACTCAGGTAAACGAGCGCGGCAGTAAGCTTTCCGGTGGTGAGAAACAGCTTATAAGCTTTGCAAGGACGCTCCTCAGTGATCCCAAGATACTGGTGCTCGATGAGGCGACTTCTTCGATAGATGCCAAGACAGAGGCTCTGTTACAGAAGGGTATAGAGCAGCTGCTTAAAGGCAGGACATCGTTTATAATCGCACACCGACTTTCAACCATACGCAATTGTGACCGCATAATGTACATTGACGAAAAAGGTATACTTGAAAGCGGCACCCACGATGAGCTTATGGAAAAGCGCGGTGCATATTATGAACTGTATACATCGCAGTCAGCGTAGAATCACATATTATAAAGACAGCCCGCGGCGGCTGTCTTTTTTTGCACAAAAAAACTTTGCGGCTTAGTGCAGAGTTACATCTGATCTTTTATACATAAAAAAGACAGCCGGTGTTATCCGACTGTCTTGTAATTATATCAATTTTATCAGCTCAGGAGCTTCTTGCCCTTTACGTGAGCTGCGATCTTGGAAAGATCTGAAACGTTAACGCTGCCGTCGCCGTTTACATCAGCTGACATGAAGCGAGTGCTGTTGATCTGCTTTTTGCCCTTGATGTGAGCTGCGATCTTACTGATATCTGCAACGTTTACTGTGCCGTCGCCTGTAACATCACCGGGGATATAATCATTCAGTGTAGATTTATCAGCAACCGTAAGTGTGATGCTGGCAACTGCTGTGCCGTTAGCGTTTGTGACTTTGATAGTAGTAACGCCCTTGCTCTTGAATGTTACCTTACCAGTATTGTCAATGACAGCAACTTCAACATCGCTGGAGGACCAAATGAGGTTGTCAGCAGCTTCTTTGCCGCTTGCAGTAGTCTGCTTGCAGCCGAAGGTGTAGGTCTTATCATTGATAGCCAGCTGAACGCCGCCGGTGAGGACATTGCCGCCCTTGGAGATTATTTCCAGCTTAGCAGCTGCACGGTCGTTATCAATGAATGTTACCTTTGAAGTGTTTTTACTAGCATAGGCCTCTGCGGTAGAGCCGGTGGTTCCGTACAGTGTGATCTTGCCCTTGTCTTTTGCGAATATGACCTTATTTTCAGGGAAAATCACAGAGCCGTTCTTACCGAAGTCAACGCCCTCAAGGCTATGGCAGTCATTGAATGCCTTTTCTTCGATGTATTGCAGACCTTCATTGAGTACAACGTTTTTCAAATTACTGTTTACACAAGCATAAGACTTGATGGTTTTAACGGTACTGGGTACAGCGTAAGTAGGATCCTTCTTGTTGATAGGACGATTGTAGAGGATCGTCATATCTTTGCTGTAAAGTATGCCGTCAACACTCTTATAATTGGGGTTGTTTGAATGTACTCTTATAGCTTCAAGAGGAGTATAGCCGTTCTCCTCGACCTTAGCGTTTCTGAGGTCGATATTGAACATTGACATAGACAGCGATGTTGCTGATGCAGGAATATTGATCACCTGCATACAGAAGTTGTCAGCGAATACCTTGTCACCGATAGATGTCAGGGATTCGGGGAGGGTATATTCGCCGCTTTTAGCGGAAGTTGATCCGAAAGTGTGCAGACGGTTACACTTAGAGAATGCGTAGTCATCAAGCTTGGTGAGAGAACTCTCAGGGAGTAATACTGTCTTGAGGTTGGTATCATTGCTGAAGCAATACTTTGGTATCTCTATAATGTTGGAACCTGAGAGGTCAACTGAGATCAGTGACTTATTATCTGAAAATGCGTATGTGCCAAGGAGTATCTTGTCGCCGTTGGCAGGGGTGCCTATGGTCACCTTTGTAAGTGCGGTCTTTGTGAATGCGTTAGAATTGATCTTTGTAAGGCTGTCAGGGAATGTGGAATTTGCACTGCCGCCCTGGTATGTGAATACAGCCAGCTTCTCATCGCCGTTAAAGGCACTGGTGTCGATAGTAGCGAGTGCGGATCCCTTTTCCCAAAGTACCTTTTCAAGCGTTTTGCATCCGCTGAATGCGCTGTTGCCTATAACCGTAACGTTCTTGGGTATGAAAGCTTCTGTAAGGCTTGTGCAGTTCTTGAATGTGGAAGCGTTAATTGTATCTATATGCGAGAATGCAGTCTTGCCTTCTTTGGTGTGAGGCATACTCTTCAGAGATGAGCAGTCTGCAAATGCTGAGTCACGTACCTGCTGGATAGTATCGTTCATGATAACGTCCTCCAGTGCAGTACACTTCTGGAATGCGGAGATACCGATGGTGGATACACTGCCGAGGAACTGGATGTTCTTAAGAGAATTACACTCAGCAAAAGCATAACTGAATATATCGCGTACACCTGTTGGCATAAGGATAGTGTTGTTTGCGTTTCCGCCTTCATTTGAACCAAGCAGACCTGTACACTTGTAGAATGCTCTTTCACCTAAAACGGAGAACTGAGAATTCTTGGCAAAGTTTATGTACTTGATAGAAGGACAGTTTTCAAAGCTGCTCTTCTGAACACCGCCGAGAGATGCAGGGAACTGTATTGTATAAGGAAGTACAGTCGCATCACTGGGTGTCAGTGTTTCAAGAGAAATGCAGTCCTTGAAAACGCAGCCACTGGGAGTTGATGACGGCGATTTTTCATTTTTGCCAAGTACAGCCAATTTCTTGGATACTACTACGTTCTTCAGTGACTTGCAATCGCAGAAGGTGTTATCATAGAGAGTAGTTACTGCATCCGGTATCTTTATGCTCTGCAGAGAATTACAAGAGTAGAAAGCATTTCCGCCTATATATGTTGCGGGTGAAATATCCACTTGTGTGATACCTTCGCAATTACTAAAAGTACTATTTGAGATCACCTGCCATGTGGACGGAAGAACGACTTTGTTCTTGGTTTTGTTAGCATCGGATCTTGGATACAGTGTCAGTACCCAGCAGCCTCCGAAGGCACCTTCACCAACATTTGTAAGTTTATCGGAAACCACAACATTCTCGAGCTTGAAACAGTTATTAAAAGCAGAAGCAAGGATAGTGGTATTTGCATTTGGCAGTTCAATGCTTGTGAGTGATTCGCATTTATTGAAAGTGGATTTTCCTATGGTAGCGCAGGCAGAACCTGTAGCACCACCCTCAAATGCGAAATTTGTGAGTGCGGTACAGCCGTTGAAGGTACCATCGGGTATAATAGTGAAACTTTTGGGCCATGTGAAGTTCTGCAGTGAAGTACATCCACTGAAGAGATTGGTGCCGCACGAAATATCAGCGGTGCCGTTTGGCAGTGTGTTTGAGGTGGATCCGTTAACACTTACGGTAGTCAGGCTGGTGCAGTTTGAAAAAGCAGATATGCCGATATAGGAAATAGTATTACTTCCTCGGAAAAATACAGATTCCAGAGCCTTACAGTTGTAGAAGGCATTGTCATCGATTTTGGTAAGTGCTGCAGGGAGATCCAGTGTTTTCAGCGCTGTATTGCCTGAAAAAGCACTTCTGCCTATGGTTTTGAGATTTGAACCGAACTTGATGCTCTGTATCTCGACTGTACCATTGAAAGCAGATGCATCGATATTAACTATATTGGAAAGATCCAGTTTGGTTCCCGATGTACCCTGCAGGTGGTCACAGCTGCTGAATGCGCTGCTGCCTATGGTATTTATCTTGCTTCCGAAGTTAACTGTCTGGAGAGTTTTACAGCCGGATGCAAAGCTTGCGCCGACATCAGTGATAATGTCATCTGTGAAATTGATGTGTGCAAGGTTAACATCAGCGGTAAGTGATGTGTTGGGCTTTTTCAGGATGACTTTCTTACCTGAAAGGGAACCGCCCGCATACTCGACAATAGTAGATTTCAGTTTGCTGAAATTGATGTTCAGTGTCGATACACTGTCAGAAACGCCAAGACAATCAAATATATTTTTTGGGGTTATCTCGATGTCGCCTGAGCTTGTTTCTGATATAATGACATAGTCCAGCTCCAGCTTAGCTTTTGCAGCGGAAGCTGTTATCGGCGCTATAGGTGAAAAGCCGAAATTCGTGTTTGCGGGTACGCATGAAGCTACCATCAGCACAGCAGCTACACCGGCTAAGATCTTCTTTCTCATTTGTTTCTTCCTCCTTCAGGAATGTTCATATGTTATTTTTTTTACCCTGAGATCAGGGTATATGTACAGAGTAAGTATAGCACATATTTTACAGTTTTGCAATAGGCTGTATCATTTTTTTTTACTTTCGGTAAATTCCACGATTCGCGTAATATACAGGTGATGCGAAGCATATGATATACCGAAAAGGAGGGCTGCTATATGACAGAAATACAGGGAAGGCATAACGCCATACTGGAAGATCGCAGCAAACTGATGCTGACAGGTGTGAACGATGTTGAGAGATTTGATGAGAATACAGTGGTATTGTATACTCAGCTGGGAGAACTTACTATCAGGGGAGAAAAACTCCATATCAGCGAACTCAGCGTTGAGAACGGAGAACTGAATATCGACGGTGAGATATCCGCTGTTGTCTACGGTCAGCGAGATGCTGTAAAAAAGCTTGGCTTTTTCGGTAAGCTGTTGAGATGACATTGTTTGAAGCTGCAGGGCAGCTGGGTGGGCTGCCCTCCGGGGTCATACTGGGTATGATATGGGGCTTGCTCTCGTTGCCGCAGCTGCATTGTCCCGGGTGGATGCGTTTTATCGGTGATATGCTGGCGGTGCTGATGTTCTCGTTTTGCCTTTTCATACTTGGCGTAGGTATAGAAGGTCATCTGAGATATCCTGTTGCTGCAGGGGCAGCCATCGGTTTCTGTGCAGTAAGATGTTTGTATGCTGTATTCCGAAGCAAGGCAAAATAAAAATACCGTCTGCACATTTATGCGGACGGTATACCTTTTATATCTTATCCCCCTGATACGCGTTCCTGCGAGCCATTTCCATGTCGATGCCATTAAGCACACGCCGCTTATCACGGCTCCAAAGCGGTGCTATGAGCTCACTGCGGTCGCCGTCACCTGTGAGCCTTTCGATTATCACCTTTGGCGGGATCAGTTCCAGCTGGTCGCAGATGATGCCTATATACTCGTCACGTTCCAGTGTGCGGAGATCTCCGCGTTCATACATATCTGCCAGAGCGGTGCCTTTAAGCACGTGAAGCAGATGAAGTTTTACTGCGTGTATATCCAGCTGTCCGATCGTGTATGCCGATCTTCGCATCATATCGGGCGTTTCGCCCGGCAGACCGTTTATCAGGTGTATGCACACATTTACGTCCTCTGCACGAAGAAGTTCGTATGCCTCCAGAAGGTCATTATAAGTATGGCATCGGTTCATGGCGATGGCAGTGCTGTCAAATATTGTCTGCAAGCCCAGCTCTACTGTAAGATATGTGCGTTTTGCAAGAGCCCCGAGCATTTCTGCTTTCTCGCGGTCTATACAGTCGGCGCGTGTGGCGATGCTTAGACCTACTGCGTTATCAAGTTCAAGGGCAGCTGAGAACATTTCTCTCAGTACGCCTATGTCTGCATAGGTGTTGCTGCCTGCCTGAAAGTATGGTATACAGAGTGCATCTGCCCATTTCTTTTCCATAATGGTGCGCATCTGAGAATATTGCTCCTCGATGCTCCTGCGGGGATCACCTGCGAAATTTCCGCTCATCCTGGCTGAGCAGAAAGCGCATCCGCCGATGCCTTTCGTACCGTCACGGTTGGGACAGCCGAGGTCTATATTCAGCGGTACTTTATATACCTTTTTGCCGAAGCGTTTTTTTAGGTAGTAATTATAGCTGTGATAGCGCTTGTTGTCATCGGAATATTCAAATGCATACATCATTCTGAAGGTTCATCTATCGTGGGCGGATCTGTGTCGATGGGGTCTGTATCAGGCTTTGAATCAGGCTCATCTGTGATCGGTGGATCTGTGTCCGGCGGATCGGAGATATCATCCGTATTCTGTGAGGGTTCGGTCCGTACTGTTATGATGGTAGTGGTTGTTGTCACAGGCGGAGCGTTGTTGTTTGTGGTGGTGATATCTTCATCATTTTCGGATGTTGTGAATGTCCTGAAAGTGGAATCCGGTCTTGCTACCGCTGTTGTTCCTCCTCCCGGAGCAGTTTCTGCGTCGGCAGGTTCGGTGAGTGTATTGCCGTCCTTGTCGGTCATTACAGCCTTAGTGGTAACGGCGTTCTCATCACGTTCCTCGTCATCGGGCTCGAATGCATTGTGCTCGGCATCTTCAAGCTGACGTTCACGAAGGATATCATAGTTGCCGCTGCTTTTTTCGCTTATGGTATTTCCGATGCCGTAAAGGAATGATATATGTTCTTCTGCTGATCTCATCTGTTCGGGAATAGGCAGCTCACGGATATATCTTTCTTCAAGTCCCTTTGTAAACTCACCGCTGAGAAAGCTTTTTTTTGTCAGTATCAGTTCTTCCTCACTGCGTATCTTTCCACTGCTTACAGCCAGAAATGATACGGATATGAATATCATCAGTACAGAAAGTACCAGCAGGTTCAGATTATCGTAATGCCCCACACCTGTTTCGAGTGCGAGATATCTCACAGCACGGTCATTTTCCGCGCACTCATCGGGCAGGTCTATCCCGGAGGATTCTGCTCTAAGCTTGCTGAATTGATCTTCCATATTTTCCTCCGTTCTCATACTGCGGCATTTGCAGCTAGTGTTATAACGCTTATTATAAGCACAGCAGCAGTTGCTATGGTCTTGCAGATGCGTATTGTACCGTAGGAGCGTTTGCTCTGGGATGAAAGCTTATCCGCAGAACCGGTTATCAGCTTGCGAACAGGCGTACATACAATGCAGAACGCTATTATTATAAGTACGATATTGTTTAGCACAGCATCTCTTACAGCAACGCTGAGGGTGTACTTCACACCTGAACCTATAAGTCCCTTCAGCCATTTGTGGTAGCCGTAAAATCCCTTGAATTCAAGTACTCCGAATATCACAAGGCTTGTAAGTACCAGATATACATACTTGAAAAATACAGGCAGCTTAGCTAGTATAGCTTTAAGGAAAAGCTGTTCCAGCGCCACCAGCAGTCCTGCTGCGAGCCCTACCATAAGGCTTGTGGGCTTTACTGCGTACCAGAGTCCCATAAGTCCGCCGCATATTACAGCTCCGACAGCATTTCGTATCTTTGACTTGCTGTCAGGTATCCCGAGCAGGTCGCTGAAAAAAGCGATAACTGTTGAATTATAACTCTTTACCATGCCCGTGAAAAGTTCGTCAGCTTCGATATCCCTATAGTTTATCGGAAGCATGAATCCTCCCATAAGGCTAAGACCGCGGCTCATATCACAAAGTCCCGTGAATATAAAATAGTACTGTGCAAAAAATGCCAGCATACCCAGCCAGCAGCCAAGTGTGGTTATCTCGCTGCCGTTAAGACCGGCTGCGCGTATCTTGCGAAATACCTCTGAAAGAAGTACTATCTTGCCGAGACCCCAGATCATTTTGTTAAGACCTGCATTCAGCTTGTCTGTGGTTACCTCGCGCTTTCTTATCTGCTTTTCCATATCACCGTAATGCACAACGGGACCCGCACACATCAGGTGGAAGGATACCATATAAGTCATTATACAGAATACGTTTTTTTCAGCCTTTATCTTGCCGCGGTATACATCGGATACGTATGAGAACCCTCTAAGCGCGTAGTAACCTATACCCACAGGCAGTATCAACGCATCCATTCCAAGCTTTGTTCCCTCAAACAGGTAATTGTTGCCGAATATCAGCAGCAGCGCTGTATTCATCAATCCGTCGGCTGCGGTGACGACAGCTGCAGCAGGGCGGCTTTTCTTTCGCAGAGAATCAACAGCCAGGCCGAATGCCCAGTCTGCTATCAGTGAAAGAAATATCAGACACAAGGCAAAGGGTCTGCCCCAGCTGAAAAACAGCAGCGATGTGATTATCAGTATCATATTCTTATATTCTGAACTTCTGTCCAGCATGGATAATACTGCCGAAAGCGGAAATAGTCCGAACAAAAAAATGAGGTCTGTGTAAGTCAAGTTATTTTCTCCTTATATAGCAAGTTCAATTTAACTGAACTCAAAATGTCGTTGATCAGTTGCCGCATCCTATTGCCGATGATAAAAGGCAGTTCGCATCTGCTGCCGATTTTACGCGGCTTATTGCGATCGCGTATGCAAGATGATACGGCTGTGATATAGTCTATTTACATTTTAGCACACTTCACAAAATTAGGCAAGTGAATTTATAAAGAAAATCTAAATTTTTATTTTTTTAACCATCATATATTGCAAAATATTAAAAGTGTGTTATAATATTATCATATAGAATTATGATAGTGCGCCTATCATATCGTGAAGACACGATACATCCGGTTTATTATTGATGCAGACTATGGCACTGACAGCCTGCGTGGCGTCTGTGAGGGGAGAGGCGCGTTCTGGAAGGGAGTGACAGAGATGTCATCAATACTTGTTACAGGTGCCAGCGGCATGATAGGTCAGTATCTGACGTCAAGTCTGCTGCACAAAAAACATCGTGTCTATGCGGTCGATTCAAAACCGAATGATTTTATCGGGTCAGATCCCAATTATAGCTTCGTACAGTGTGATATCACAGATAAAAAGACAGTAAGCGAGATAATGGATAACAACCATATCGATGTTGTTGTTCATCTGGCAAATTCAGTTGATAATGATATCGATCCGCTTATAACGGATGCTGAGATAAGGAAGAGCAAAGCGACCGATAAATATATCTATGCTGCGGCAGCAAAAAGCGGTGTCGGATGCTTCGTGCTCCTCAGTACCACAGATGTATACGGATTGCAGAAGGGCAGGGAACCTATCAGGGAAACTATTGCTGAAAAGGCTTTTACCTACTATTCTGAAATGAAGCTCACCAGCGAGAAGCTTATGGAGAAGGCTTTCAAAAAAAGCGATATCATAGAGGTAGTAGCAAGGGCGGCACCTGTCTACGATGCCGAACATACGGATAACCTCCACGCACATGTCTATGACCACAAAGAAAATGTAGGCTATGTTTTTGGTGATGGCGATTACGGATATACTTTCTGCTGTGTATTCAATCTGATAGATTTTATAAACGGCATAATCTCTGTGCCTCAGGGCAGATACGGCGGTGTGTATAATGTCTGTGATTCCAGGCAGACCAACGCCCATGAGATAATCGAGTATGAAAAAGAACGTCACCGTATCGGTGCGGTCATACAGCGTTCACCCGGAAGTGAAAAAGCCATGCTGTTCAATAAGGGCAAGATGAGAGCGGATTATCGTTATTTTGATCCTACACTCACCTATAACAACTGGCTGTTCGATAATACCCGCGCCAAGCGTATTGCGCCTATGAGATGGAATCTCGGCAATACCAAATAATAATGTATCCAAGGCACCCCTGTTTATCGGGGGTGCTTTTTCGTTAATGACCATACCCAGTAATTATAGTATACTTTTTTGAAAAACAGGCGAAAACGGACGGAAATCTTTATGATATGGTTTTAGATAAGCGGCAGCGGTATTGATAGAGAGGCTTATGCAAAGCTGGATATCGGGTTCATAGATGTACTTGCGATGAATAAGTAATGGATGTTGAGACGCCGGTATTTATTATTCATTTTACAAAATTACGATAATACGCCGTTTTTGTAGAATGTGCATAGAAGTGTTATATAAATATTGTTGAAAATTTTCTAACTAAAAATTGCCGCAAACTATGGTAATTTTGGCGGAAATCTGTTATAATATATTTATGACCGTAAATTGTCCAGCGGTGTGCTGTGCAAAAAAACGGAATTCAAAATTTTTTGGAGGTAGATAACCTATGGCAACTAAGTATTGCTATCTCTTCTCTGAGGGTAATGCCAACATGAGAGAGCTGCTCGGCGGTAAGGGCGCAAACCTGGCTGAGATGACCAACATCGGTCTTCCTGTTCCCCAGGGCTTCACTATCACTACCGAGGCTTGCACACAGTATTATGAGGACGGCGGTATCTCTGAAGAGATCCAGAAGGAGATCAATGAGTATATCGTAAAGATGGAAGGCATCACAGGCAAGAAGTTCGGTGACAAGGAGAACCCGCTCCTCGTTTCAGTTCGTTCAGGTGCAAGAGCTTCAATGCCCGGTATGATGGATACTATCCTCAACCTCGGTCTTAATGAGACTGTTGTTAATACAATCGCTGAAAAGTCCAACAACCCCAGATGGGCTTGGGACTGCTACAGAAGATTTATCCAGATGTATTCCGACGTCGTAATGGAAGTTGGTAAGAAGTACTTTGAAGAGCTTATCGACAAGATGAAGGAAGAAAAGGGTGTAACTCAGGACGTAGAGCTCACAGCTGATGACCTCAAGACACTTGCTGGTCAGTTCAAGGCTGAGTACAAGAGCAAGATCGGCGTTGACTTCCCTGACGATCCCAAGGAGCAGCTGATGGGCGCTATCAAGGCTGTATTCCGTTCCTGGGACAACCCTCGTGCGAACGTATATCGCCGTGACAACGATATCCCTTATTCCTGGGGAACAGCTGTCAACGTACAGATGATGGCATTCGGCAACATGGGCGACAACTGCGGTACAGGTGTTGCCTTCACACGTGACCCGGCTACAGGCGAGAAGGGCCTCTTCGGTGAGTTCCTTACCAACGCTCAGGGCGAAGACGTTGTTGCAGGTGTTCGTACTCCTATGCACATCACCGAGATGGAGCAGAAATTCCCGGCTGCATTCAAACAGTTCAAAGAAGTCTGCTCTATCCTTGAAAACCACTACAGAGACATGCAGGATATGGAGTTCACCGTTGAGGACGGCAAACTTTTCATGCTGCAGACACGTA
>ODAI013952961.1_pt1 | contig 40671 bp, 32 predicted proteins | sample 1539321 | NCBI WGS metagenome assembly ODAI01 (sample SAMN02144231, study PRJEB22623) | gut metagenome | biome: sheep rumen | host: Ovis aries | place: New Zealand
GCCGACCGTGCCACCTTGCAGTTTCTCCGCACCAAACAGGCCGACGCACAAGGATTCATCGACCTGCTGCAGCAACGTCACGACACCATCGTACGCATCATGCGCTATCTGGTCAAGCACCAGCGGCGATTCCTGCTCACAGGCGACCCCGACCAGATTGTCCCGCTGCGACAGCGCGAGGTGGCCGATGCCACAGGACTGGACATCAGCACCGTAAGCCGCATGGCCAACAGCAAATACCTGCAGACCGACTTCGGCACCATAGCACTCAAGGAATGCTTCTCCAAAGGAATGGCCACCGACGGCGGCGAGGAAATGGCTATCGAGAGCATCAAGCAACGGTTGTCGGACCTCATCGAGAAGGAAGACAAGCAGAATCCGCTGTCGGACGATGCACTGGCCAAACTGCTGAACCAACAAGGGGTGCCGCTGGCCCGCCGCACGGTGGCCAAATACCGCGAACAGCTGGGGTTGCCGGTGGCCCGTCTGCGCCGCACACTGACAATCCTATTCATGCTGCTTCTCCCCTGCTTCATGCAAGCGCAGATGTCCTACTACGACTCCATCATTGCCATACGCTTGCATAGTACCGAGAAAAAAGCAGAACCCAAACGGACAGAAAAAGCCAAAGCACCGGAACCCAAAGCCCCCAAGAAGCCAGCAACACCCATTGCCGAGACCACAGCAGAGTCAAAACTTGAAAGTTACATGGTACCGGCATGGTACGACGCCTTCCCCCAGCACCGTGTGAATCCCTTGGGGCGCACCAAAGTGGATATGCTTCCCGACGAGATCAACCTCAAACTGGCGGTCGATACCGCCGATTTCTGTTTTCCTGTACGCAACCACAAGACCAGCAACTACGGATGGCGATGGAACCGAGGCCACCACGGGGTAGATATCGCCCTGCGCGTCGGAGACCCCGTACGTGCTGCCTTCAGCGGCACCGTACGTATAGCATCCCGCATGGGCGGCTACGGCAACTGCGTGGTTCTGCGCCACGCCAACGGCTTGGAGACTCTCTACGGCCATCTGTCGAAAATCAACGTCAAACATGGCCAGCAGGTCAGCGTCGGGGACATTATCGGCCAAGGAGGAAACACGGGAAACAGCACAGGCCCTCACCTGCATTTCGAATGCCGCTTCCTATACCAGACTTTCGACCCTGAGTGGATACTCGACTTTGAACGATACGGTCTCCGCACACGGCGGCTGCACCTCGACAAGAGTTATTTCGGCATCCGCCAACCCCGAAAAGGTGAGAAAGCGGACTATAAAGCCGACAACAGTATCATAAAGGAGACCAAAAAACGTCCCAAGAACCAACCCACTACCATCAACAGCAAAGACTTCTAAACATATTATTGATTAAAATGAAAAAGACCAATCTCTCAGACTACGATCCAATGGCAGTCCCTGAAGGCAGTCCCTACCACATTGCCGTGGTGGCCGCCGAATGGAATTCAGAGGTGACTGGAGCCATGCTCGACGGCGCTGTCAGCACTCTTCGTGAACACGGGGTCAAGGAGGAAAATATTATTGTACGTCACGTGCCTGGAACTTTCGAGTTGACCACTGCCGCCGACCTGCTGCTTGACAGCAACTCAACATTAAATGCCGTAATCTGCATTGGATGCGTGATCCAGGGAGAGACACGGCACTTTGAATTCATTTGCCAGGCGGTATCCCAAGGGCTCACCAACGTCGCAGTCAAACACAGCCGTCCTGTCATCTTCAGCGTGCTCACCTGCGACACCATGCAGCAGGCTCTCGACCGTGCCGGCGGCCGTCACGGAAACAAGGGTGTGGAAGGTGCCATCACGGCCTTGAAGATGTGCAAATTCAAAGACCAATGCGAGTAGTCTATTTCGGCACCCCTGACTTTGCCGTCGAAAGTCTCGACGCCATCATGCAGTCAGCGCGGCATGAAGTGGCCGCTGTCGTCACCGTGCCCGACCGACAAGCAGGCCGCGGACAGAAGGTGGTCTATAGTCCTGTGAAACAATACGCCCTCGACCACCAGCTGCCACTACTGCAGCCTGAGAAGCTGCGCGACCCTCATTTTCTTGAGGACTTGCAAAAATACAATGCCGACATTTTCGTTGTCGTGGCTTTCCGCATGCTGCCTGAAGCGGTATGGAACATGCCACCTCATGGCACCTTCAATCTTCATGCCTCGCTGTTGCCTCGCTACCGAGGTGCCGCGCCAATCAACTGGGCCATTATCAACGGTGAACGCGAGACAGGAGTGACCACATTCCTGCTGAACCATCAGATTGACGAAGGCAACCTACTTTTGCAAGAAACCACTCCCATCGGCGACCACGAGACTGCAGGCAGCCTACATGACCGGCTGGCCAACATGGGTCGGGATCTAGTGATTCGCACACTTGACGCCTTGGCCGACAACACAATCACCCCACGCCCGCAAAACGGAGAATCCTGTCCGGCGCCAAAAATTTTCAAAAACGACTGCCAAATTAATTTTACACAGACAGCCGCCAAGGTCGATTGTTTCATCCGGGGTCTCAGCCCCTACCCCGCCGCCACACTTACTTTGGTTAATTCAAAGGGGGATTCTATCCCTTTCAAGATACTCAATGCCGAACCATCGTTAGAAAAACACGAATACCCCTGCGGCACACTGATTTGCGATGGAAAAAGGGTGTTAAAAGTGGCCACAAATGACGGTTTTATCAACATTTTAGAGCTCCAAATGGCTGGAAAAAAGAAAAATAAGGTTGAAGACTTTCTTCGAGGAAACAATATAACAGACTGGAAACCAGCACAATCAAAAATAAGTTAAAAAATATTTCAAAAAAAATCAAAAAAAATTTGGTTCATCCTAAAAAATTTTCATACATTTGCAGCGTAAAAAGTTAGAGGATAATAAGTAACATTATAACCCCTTAAAATCAAACAAAATGAACAAAACCGAACTTGTCAACGCCATCGCCGCCAAGACCGGCATGACGAAAGTTGCCTCTAAGGCTGCCATGAACGCCTGCTTCGACAGCATTCAGGAAAAACTGAACAAAGGCGAGAAAGTGACCCTGATTGGTTTCGGCACCTTCAGCGTTGTCGAGCGCAAAGCCCGTACCGCCAAGAACCCGCAGACTGGCAAGGCCATTAAGGTTCCCGCAAAGAAAGTTGCCAAATTCAAAGCCGGCAGCAACCTTCTCGCCAAGAAGAAAACCGCCAAGAAGAAATAAGGTTTTCCTCGGATTAAACAAAAGTGCCTCAAAAATTGAGGCACTTTTTTATTTTCTTAATTATAAGGCGCAAGAGGGTAATTAACTTCCTTTAACGGTGTTTTGTTATCAAATGTGAAATAAATGTTGTACTTTTGCAAATTCGTTGCATGCCTCTCGTTGAGGTAACAACATGTTGAACGAATAGAAAAACAGAATGATAGGAATCATCGGCAGCGGTAGCTGGGCCACTGCATTGGTTAAAATATTGCTTGAAAAAAGGAATTGTCGTGTCAACTGGTGGGTCAGAAACGATGATGCACGGCAGTCACTTTCTACTACCGGACACAATTCCCGCCGGCTTTCCAACCTTACACTCGACCCTACGAGATTAAACCTTAGCGGAAACTTGGCCGAAACAGTGTCAGCCAGCGATTTGCTGTTGTTGGCTGTACCATCGGCTTATCTCGGCCAGACTCTTGCCACCTTACCCGTAGATGCTTACCACGGGAAACAATTTATCTCAGCTGTAAAAGGCACCATACCTGACTGCTGCATGAGTGTATCAGATTATCTGGAGCAGACACTGAATATTGCCAAGGAAAACATCTGCGTAGTGAGCGGACCAAGCCACGCAGAAGAGGTGGCAGCGGGCATGGCCACGTTCCTCACCGTAGCTTCCATCAATGACGCTTTCGCCAATGAAGTAGCGGACATGCTGCATTGTAGTTACTGTCACACATCCACAACCCGTGATATTGACGGCATTGAACACTTTGTACTGGCTAAAAACATCTATGCCATCGCCGCCGGTATATGTCAAGGACTGGGATACGGCGACAATCTCAATGCCGTGCTGACTTGTGCTGCCATCCGCGAAATAAGGATGCAACTGGACAAATACCTCCCCTATGACGGACGCTGCATGGACAACTACTGTTACCTTGGAGACTTGATGGTGACTTGCTGGTCGGTGCACAGCCGCAACCGAGCTTTGGGTGTAGCCGTGGCCCGCGGAGAAAAGCCTCAGCAAGTGTTTGACAGAACAGGCAGTGTGGCTGAAGGATACTACTCGGTAAAGAACATGCATACTATCTACGAACGACTTGGAAATACCGACAGCATTCCCATTTCTGAAACGATATATCGTATTCTTTACTGTGGCGCAGACCCAAGAAGTGAGATGGACTACTTGATAACCCATGTCTTTTGATGGAGCAGTTTGACGACATACGGCCCTACACCGACGAAGAGCTACCAGCAGCCCTACAACGCATCACAGAGTGGAGCGATTTTCCCCAAGCCATCAAGTTCATCTACCCCAACGGAGACATCAACGAGATCAAGAAGAAATTACTGAGTATTACTACCATTCACGAGTTCCAAGCAACGCTGATGTACGATGCCATCAGTCGCATCATTAACACTACCACCAATGGCTTTACCCATTCGGGGCTCAACCACCTGCGACGTGGCGTTGCATATCTGTTCGTTTCCAACCATCGCGACATCACCCTCGACGCATTCCTGTTGCAGCGACTGCTGATTGAACATCGAGGAGACACGTCACACATCGTTTTTGGACAAAACCTTCTAAGTCTTCCCATCATGGAGGATTTGTTCCGAAGTAACAAACTCATTCGCATGGAGCGAGGTGGCACCCCTCGGGCTTTCTACGACAGCCTGCACCACTTGTCGGCCTTCCTCAGCCACCTTATTATCGACCAACGCCAGTCCGTTTGGATTGCCCAGAAGAACGGCCGTGCCAAAGACGGGAACGACATCACAGCGCCTGCAATGATTAAGATGCTCTGCTTAGGGTGCCAGACAGACCCACTGCGACAACTGAACGATTTACATCTTGTGCCAGTCAGTATCAGCTACGAATGGGATCCTTGCGATTTGATGAAAGCACATGAATTGTATCAAAGCCAAAGAGGCAAATATCAGAAAGCCCCGGATGAAGACATTAAATCTGTAGTTTCAGGCATTATCGGTCCCAAAGGGAAAGTGCATCTAGCCATCGGTGCCCCGCTTTCTCACCGAGAACTGATACCACCCGATGGAGAAGACATATTTGAGCATGTAGCCTCACTGATAGATCGCCGCATACACGGAAACTACAGGTTGATGCCCACCAATTATGCCGCCCATGCGCTCCTGACAGGACAGCATTCTTCAGGCCGTTACACACAACACACTATTGACGGACTGAAAGCCCGGCTTTCAAAACTTCCCAATGAAGAAATGCGCCGACTGCTGCTGGAGAACTACGCCACCCCCGTCATCAACAGTCGGTGACATCACCGAAGAACCGTTCCGAGAACCCCAACAGGTAAATACGCTCCGTTGCACGTGTGAAAGCAGTATAGAGCCATCGCAGCCAATCCCGGTCGAGATGCATGTCGGGTGGCATAAATCCCTGATCCACTATCACCGTCCGCCATTGACCGCCTTGAGTCTTGTGGCAAGTCAGTGCGTACGAAAACTTGACTTGCAAAGCATTGTAGTATGGGTTCTGACGGAGTTCCCTCATACGGTCCGCTTTGTGCGGCAAGTCTGCATAATCTTCCATAACAGCCTCATAAAAACGCCCATACTCTTCTGAAGTGAGTGACGGTGACTCACTATAAAGAGTCGAAAGCATCAGTTTGCAGTCGAGGGGCTGCTCATCGGGGTAATCGACAAAACGGACTGTAGCATCGGCAAAACGGAAACCATATAGTTCCTGTATATTCCGTACACTGAGAACCTCTACGATATCTCCATTGGCAATAAACCCAACGCTGCTGTCATTATCGAGCCAAAAATAGTTGTTTTTCACCACCATCAAGTAATCTCCCGCATTCACTTCTTCTTCCCGGAAAAGGACATTGTTCCGAACGCCTTGGTTGAAAAGGTTGGCCCGCTTGTTGCTACGTGTAATCACCACCACATCCTCAAGGTTGTAGGAAGAATACTCCCGAAAAAGTGTCTCCATCAAATCGGCCGCAGCAAGATTCACAACATCTGCACACGTATAAAAAAGAGGCAACCTGGCTTCCTCTCCGGGATAGAGTGATGTAATCTGTCCACGTAATGCTGTGGCATTAGACAGAATACCTGACAATTGCTGCTGACGAACCACCTCCGTAAGCTCTCCACCAACCACATTCAAGCCGAACGATGCAGCCAGGAAACGGCTATCAAGAGCCGGACTTTCGCTTTGCCCTACGGGTGGCAACTGCGCAGCGTCTCCAATGAGCATCAACCGACAATGGTTCCCGTCGTAAACATAATCCACCAGATCCTCCAACAGATTCTGCTTTGTACCTGTGGGCTCCAACCCGATCATTGAAGCCTCATCGACAATAAACAAAGTATATGCATGGCGATTCACGGCACGCACCATCCTCATTGTTCCCGAGGCATCGGTAGCGGTCGTATATATCTTCTTATGAATTGTATATGCCTTCCGATGGGAATACCCGCTGATTACCTTGGCGGCACGTCCCGTCGGGGCCAACAAAACACAATTTACACGCAACTGCGGAAGCACCTGGATGAGTGCCGAGACCAATGTAGTCTTACCCGTACCGGCATAGCCACGCAACAAAAAAGCCGAACGGGGATCACGATTATATAAAAAACTGGACATGGAAACACACACTTCCCGTTGTCCGTCTGTGGGCACATGCGGGAAGTGTGTGAGTATAAGCTTAACTACCGATTGTACTACGCCCGGCGAAGCCACTGCTTACTGCTGGTCGGCGGTGGGCACCGATGTGGCGATAGGGCTGGCAGCCTGTACAGGGTCGGCGCCGCCAGAAGTCACCTCCGTGTTAAGTGCGTTGCCATTGTTATGATGGGGGATGGACACCGTGGCAGCCAAACAAAGAACCACCAAAATAACAGCAAGCCACCAAGTAGCTTTCTCAAGAAAATCAGCCGTTTGACGAACACCCATCACCTGCGTGGGAGCAGAGAAGTTGGCAGCCAGACCGCCACCTTTGGAGTTCTGTACCAGAACCACCAGTGCAAGCAGCACACAGACAACAAGAATCAGAATTACGATAAAGGTGTACATGTTTATTATTTGTTTTTTATTGATTTATCAATGACTTCAAATGTTCAATTCGGGGTGCAAAAGTACTACTTTTTTCGGGATTATGGGCCAACAAATTCTCATAAATCGCCAACGCCTTGTCATATTTTCCTTGTTTTTCAAGTATAACGGCAAGAGTTTCAGTCCCCAACGAAGCATCAGCGCGCAGACTTTTTTTATCTTTGGTCTCTGCTTGAACTGTTCCCGAAGAGGTTGGTTCTATGCCATCTTCAGTGGCAATCTGAAGAAAATTGGACAGAATCACACTTTTAGGGGCCGTTTTGAAAGAAACCTCCTGAAAAGTGTTGATTTCATTCAAAATATCAAAGCTCTGCACCTCTGGCACTCCTTGAACGACATTGGCAAGCATTGCATTGAGCGAATGCGGATTGCACATAGAAAGCGAGGCGGAACGGAGTTCTTCCGGCGTGTCAAAACCAAAAGCATGGTCGGCAAGCAATGCCAGCACCCTAACCACCGACGAATGGGGATACTTGGCCAACACAGCACGAAGCCACCCTCGATCCTGGGGAGTGAACTTACCTGGCTGGTTTATCATCTTGGTAAAATCATTTCTATCCATCTACTAACACTTCTGTAAGTACAATTTAACATCTTTTAGCATCACAAAACGGATTTGCAAAGGTACTATTTTTTTTTGAATTGACGAAAAAAGAATTTTATTTCATTTTCTTACAAACTTATTAACAGGTATTTAAACAAAAATAATCTCTTTCATAATGAATTTTTTATTGCCATATTGATTTTTTTATGTACTTTTGCACTTCCAATTTTGAGAGGAAAACCTGCCCCAAAGGCACTTAAAAAGACAATAAATAAAAAGAACGTCATACCATGAAGAGAACATTCCAACCCTCGCTGAGAAAAAGAGCAAACAAGCACGGCTTCCGCAAGAGAATGGCTACCGCCAATGGTAGAAAAGTGCTGGCCGCCCGTCGCAGAAAAGGCAGAAAGAGACTGACCGTTTCCGACGAAAGGTAATTAATATCGGCGTTGCAAAAGGAAAGAAGTACCGGAAGATACTTCTTTTTTTTATATCAAAACATTTGTTATGAGTCGCAAAAACAAGGATTTGCCCCTGCTAAGCGCGGTAGAAATCATTGATGCCGGGGCCGAAGGTATGGCAATAGCCCGCCACGAGGGCATGGTCATCTTTATCCCATTTGTCGTTCCTGGTGATATAGTTGATATTCAGCTGTACAAGAAAAAGAAAAACTATGCCGAGGGACGTGCTGTCCGAATCCTCAAAGAGTCTCCCCTCCGGGTGCCTCCTGTCTGTCCCCATTTTGGCGTATGTGGAGGTTGCAAATGGCAGACAACGAACTACAAAGCCCAACTAGATGCCAAACAACGACAAGTGAGAGACAACCTGATGCGCCTCGGCGACATCGACTGTTCCGAGATGCGTCCCATTTGCGGGTCAGACAGCATATTCCACTACCGCAACAAACTGGAATTCACCTTTTCCACTCGTGCATGGCGTACAGCCGAACAGATAGCTTCCAATGAAGAAACTCCGGCACAAGGGGCGCTGGGATTCCACATCCCGCAACTTTTCGACAAAGTACTTCCCATTGAACACTGTGTCCTGCAGGCCGAACCCAGCAACGCCATTCGATTGGCAGTCCGCGACTATGCCATAGCCCACCAACTTCCCTTCTACGACATTCGAAACCATACCGGTTTTCTCCGTAATCTGGTGATTCGCAACACTTCTACTGGTCATTGGATGGTCATCCTCATCGTAGCCGAAGACATCCCGGAACACCTCTTCCCCTTACTGGACATGCTGCACGAACGATTTCCCGAAATCACATCACTGCAATACATCATCAACAACAAAATGAACGACTCCTATTCCGATCTGGAGGTACACACCTACCGCGGCAGCGACCATATCGAGGAATGCATGTCTCCCTGGCATCCCGAGAAACAGAAAGACCTGCATTTCATCATCAATCCGAAATCCTTTTATCAGACAAACTCTGCTCAAGCACAACGGCTCTACAGCTTCGTCGCCGAACTGGCAGAACTTCAGCCAAATGATACTCTTTACGACCTCTATACCGGCACTGGCACCATTGCCCTTTTCCTAGCCTCCCAAGTAAAACGGGTGGTGGGAATCGAATATGTCGAGGAGGCCATTGCTGATGCACGGCTCAATGCACGACTCAACGGCTTTGAGAATGCCGTTTTTTATGCCGGCGACATGGCCAAAGTACTCACCTCAGAATTCATAGAGGCCAACGGCCATCCCGATGTGGTAGTCACAGACCCGCCACGTGCCGGCATGCATGAAAGTGTTGTCCGCCAACTCCTTGATACAGCTCCACGCAAGATTGTCTATGTCAGCTGCAACCCCGCCACCCAAGCCCGTGACCTGCATTTGCTCAGTGAGCGCTACAAGGTACGTCGCATCCAGCCTGTTGACATGTTTCCCCACACCCAGCACGTAGAAAACATAGCAGAACTTGTGCTTATCCGTTGAAAAAAGACCATTTTTCTACAAAAAAATCATCAATTAAAAAAAAATTACTATCTTTGCATATTCTTCTCCAAGTTCATAAATACAGAAGGGAAGAGTGCAATGATTTAATACATAACGCAATACATTTAATTAGATAATAATAATAAAATATACAAACAAGATGAAAAAAGCATTATTGAGTCTGCTCATGGCCTTTGTTGCTCTGCCGATGTTCGGCCAAACCATCATGCATGAGGACACTATCATGTGTACTCCCCTCACTTGGCGTGATAGCGTTACCTACAGCACCGACACCACAGTCATGTATGTTACCACTGACACCATCTTCGTGCTTACCTACACCCGACACTCCGCCTATGACAACACTAACGATACGGTGGCCGTCAATGGCACTTGCACAGCTACCTGGAACAACAAAGTTTGGCGTACCCCAGGTGTTTTTGTTGACACCTTAAAGACCGTGGGCGGTTGCGACAGTCTGGTCAGCATCAACGTTTCTCTCTCCAAAACTGGAGTAGAAGACTCTGTTACCGTCACTGCCGGATGCTTCTACCTCTGGGGCACCGACACCATCCGTGACTTCAATGTGCACGACAAAACCTTTACCGCTGCCAACGGTTGCGACAGTATCGTTCATCTCTCTGTCTCTGCTTTCAGCGGCCTGATGACCGACTCTGTCGAGATTGTTGCTTGCGACACCTTCTTCACCAAAAATTATCTGGCCTCGTGGATTGACACCGTTGTCGCCACCGGCACCGTCTCCCATACTGCCAACTATGGAACCTATCCTGTGACCGCCACCACCACTGCCGCCTGCAGCCGCACCAGCGTCCTCGATGTCACCATCGTGACCAGCAACCGCGACTCCAGCAGCATCACCCCGGTCAGCATCACCGATGCCAGTTGCTTCTACCTCTGGGGTGGCGACACCATCACCGACAGCAACATCCACTACCACATCTTCACCACTGCCGTCGGTGGATGCGATAGCATCGCCGCCATCCAAGTGGCCAACTTCACCGGCATCCAGCACGACACCACCTTTGCCAATATCTGCGGCAAGAACTACAAATGGGTTAACAGTGCCTTTGTCGGCCTCCCGAACTACAATAACGGATTCACCTTCACCACCGATACCGTAACCAATATCACCCTTTCCGACACTGCCACCGGTTGCACCTCGGTCTATACCCTTGACCTGAAGTTCTACACCAAACACGACACCATTGAGAGAAAAGCCTGCGATGTATATCGCACCGACGATGAGAACAGCACCTTCACCTACCGTATCCTCAATGCAAACGGCACCTATACCTTGGGACCTGCCACTTCCTTCGATTCCACTGGCTACTACGAGGTCAACCACCAAGGCGACAGTATGTACACCGTCAGCAACAACTGCGCTACCCGTAAAACCCTCCACATTACCATCAAAAACTCTGAAAAACGCTACCGCAGCACCGACACCCTCCATATCGACACCTGCGACTTCTACCGCTTCCATCTTAACTCATCAACCAAGACCATCAACTACACCTGCGACACCGCCGTCGTAAGCCCAGAAACCGGATATGAGTCCTGTTTCGACTCCATCCTGCTCCTGAGCGTCAAGATCAGAAAGAGCACTTCCCGCGATTTGCCCGTCCATGCCTGCGACAGCTACACCTGGGATGAGACAGGCGAGACCTACTCCTACAACGTCACCAAGTCGGTCAAAGTACCGGGTGGCAATGTCGCTGGTTGCGACTCCAACCTGACCCTCAAACTCACCGTCGATAAGACCCCCGAGATTACCATCTCCGGCAACTGGGTCCTCATGCCCGGCGGCAACACCGTGCTTCATGCCGAGTCCAACCTCCCCATCAGCACCTATAAATGGTACATCAACAACTCCAGCACTGTCAGTTCCACTGCCGACAGCATCACGCTCAACAACGTGACCAGCAACACCGACGTGCGTCTCGATGTGGTCAGCACCAAGAACTGCCCTGCCACCAGCTGGATTACCGTCACCGCCACCTTGGGCATCGATGACATCAACGCCCTCCAGGCCAACCTCTACCCCAATCCCACCTCGCGCTTCCTCAATATCGAAAGCCCCGAGACCATCAGCCTGGTGGAGGTCTTCAACACCGTGGGACAGCAGGTCATCCTGCGTCAGGCCAACAGCAACAGCCTGCAGCTCGACCTCGGTTCCCTGGCCACCGGCAGCTACACGCTCCGCATCCTTGGCGAAAACGGTCAGCAAACCACCCGTAGATTCATTGTCAACAAATAATAGATGACCTTGAAACATCAACTCTCAAGCGTTCGGCACCTCCGTGTCGGACGCTTTCTTTTTTGCCTTTTGCCGCTGACCCTCTCCCTTGCATGCCATCGGCCAGACAAGCCCGTGCAGCTTCTCGGGCAGGCCCAGGGCTCCTACTACAGCATCCAGTACTTCGACCCGCTGCAGCGCGACCTGAAACCACAGATCGACTCTCTCCTCGCCGCCTTCGACCAGTCGGCCTCCCTGTGGATCGACAGCTCCCTGCTGCGGAGGCTCAATGCCAACCTCACCGACAGCCTCGACCCCGTACTCGACAGTCTGCTCCTCTATTCATTATATATGCACCAATACACCGGCGGAGCTTTCGACTGCCGCGTGGGGCGCCTCGTGCAGGCCTGGGGCTTCAGTTTCCGTGAACGCAGCGAACCCGACATCCCCACGCTCAACCGCCTGCGCGACGCCGCCCAGGCATCCGTCAGCATCTACAACGGACGTCTGGTCAAGGCGAATCCCGACACCGAACTCGACTTCAACGCCATCGCCCAAGGCTATGCTTCCGACCTCGTCGGCCGTCTGTTCGACAGCCTGGGCATACATTCCTACCTTGTGGATATCGGAGGCGAGGTGGTGGCCCGCGGCACCAAAGCCGACGGCAAACCCTGGATTGTAGGCATCGAACGGCCAGCTGCCGACTCGCTCAGCACCCCGGTGGTGCAAACCGCCATCGCCCTGCGCGATGCCGCGGTGGTCACCTCCGGCAGCTACCGCAAATACTATGAGCGCGACGGCCTCCGCTACTCCCACACCATCGACCCCTCCACCGGACGCCCCGTGCAGCACACCCTCCTCAGCGTCTCCGTGGCCGATTCCTCCGCATGGCTTGCCGACGCCATGGCCACCGCCTACATGGTGATGGGTCTCGACCGCGCACGCCAGTTCATCGAATCCCACCCCAACGCCCCGGGCACCGGCGCCGTCTATTTCATCTACGACGACCACGGCACCCTGAAAGAATACGAGACCGACAGCTTTAAAGAATTAAGGATAAAAGGAAAATAGAACCACCATGAAATCCATGACCGGCTATGCCAAGGTACAGAGCACCCTGGCCACCAAGAAAGTAAACATCGAAATCAAGACCCTCAACAGCAAGCAGCTCGATCTCATCGTCAAGCTGCCCGCCGCCTATCGCGGCCACGAGCTGGACATCCGCACCCTCCTCTCCCGCCTCGAGCGCGGCAAGGTGGAGTGCACCCTCAGCGAGGAAAACAGCCTCGCTGCAGCCGCCGGCTTCAACCAGGAACTCCTCGAAGCCCGCTTCCAAGCCCTCTCCGCCGTGGCCGAAAGCCTCACCGCCATCGGCCCCGACAGCCGTCCGGCCCTCTTCAACACCTTGGTCGCCATGCCCGACATCTGGAACAGCACCATCGACGACGAGGTGAGCGACAGCGACTGGGCCATCCTCGCCGCCGACATCGAACGCGCCATCGACCTCACCGACCAGTTCCGCAGCCATGAGGGCGACGTCCTCGAACGCGACTTCCACCGCCACATCGACCTCATCGAGCAGATGCTCGGTGAGATACCGCAATACGAAAGCCAACGCATCGATACCGCCAAGGAACGCATCCGCCGTTGGATGGCCGACGCCGACGTCAAGGCCGTCGATGAGAACCGCTTCGAGCAGGAACTCATCTACTACCTCGAGAAGCTCGACATCACCGAGGAGAAAGTGCGCCTGCAGAAGCACATTGACTACTTCCGCCAAACCATGGCCTCCGAACCCTCCTGCGGCAAGAAGCTCGGCTTTGTGGCCCAGGAGATGGGGCGTGAGATCAACACCACCGGTTCCAAGGCCAACCATGTGGAGATACAGCGTCTGGTGGTGGTGATGAAAGACGAGTTGGAGAAGATCAAGGAGCAGCTCGGCAACGTGCTCTAGCCAAGCCACCCGGGAGGCAGGAGCCTATCCCTGCCTACCGCACATAAAAAAAGCCACCCGATCGGGTGGCTTTTTTGGATTATCATCGTAAGCGATTAGCGGACGATGAGTTTCTCAACCTTGCTGAAGCTGTCGCTCGTGATGCGCACGAAGTAGGCACCGGCGGGGACACCGTTCAGGTTGATGACATGCTCGGTCTCGGTGGCGAGGTCGGCGTTGTAGATCACGCGGCCGCTCATATCGATGATGTTGCAGTTCACCTTGCCGTTCACGCCGGTGATGTTCAGTTTCACCTGCGAGGTGGCGGGGTTGGGCGAGAGAAGCAGGTTCACCTCGGGGGCGATATCCTGGATGCTCAATGCATGCCACGAGGCAACGGCACGGATGGTGTGGTTCTCCTGGACATCCTGCAGATAGACGCGATAGTAGTTGCGCTCGAGCAGGGCAGGCCAGATCTCCTCGTTGTTGGGCTGGCCGTTGTCGTCGTAACCGTCGTGGAGGGTGTTCACCACGCTGTAGTCGCCATAGCTGACCAGGGGGTTGTTGTCGAGAGCCTCAGGGCTCAGGTCGATGGGCTGGTCGTCGATATAGATGGCATCGATGACGCTGTGGCTGAAATAGCTGGTATCGCTGTGGGTACCGAGCGAGTCGCTCTCGCCGGGATAGCCGGGGATGATGTAGTAACCATAGGTACCACCCTTGGCCACTTGGTCAACCTCGTTGCAGAGGTCAGTCCTGCCGTCTTTGCTCACCCAGTAGGAGGCCATGTGGTCGGCATCGACACCATTCTCGTCGCACTGGATGGTCACCTGGGCCTTGGGCAGAGCGCGCTTCGGACCGACAATCATGCGGATCATCGGGGCCCAAGTCCACTGACCGCCCCACAAAGTGGCATCGTCACCACCTGCGGGATCATCCAGCAAACCGGTAGCCATCGGGCCTTCGGGAGTAATCTGGTTGCTATACTCGGCAAGGGCAGGAATTTCCGTATAGTCAACGTGCTTAAACTGGCCACTCACATTCTCGAGTGATTGGCCGCGCTGGCGGGCAGGGCCAAACTTACCACCCTGGTTGACGTAACCGAACATGTAGTTCGAGTTAGGTTCAATGGCAGGCTGATTGGGGAAGAGAATGTTAACAGCATTGTAACGCACGGTGCCGTTGTAGTTGGGCAGGTAGTAGCCAGCCGAATCACCGGGCAGACGGCCGGAGGCAGCGGTAACAAGGCCACCGCTAGTGCCGAAGAAGGAGTTTGCATTGAAATAATAGAGGCTGAAGTTATAGTCGGCACCGGGCTTGCACCATCTCAACATGTTAAGAGCGAGGCTAACTCCGCTGATGTCGTGTGAGTCAAGATAAGTGGCAGTCACGATTTCCATGCCGCGGAACACCCAAGGCACTTCCTCACCGTAGGTGTCGGAAGTCTCGTCGGGGTCGATGGAAGTGGGGATGGTGTCGGGAGTGACGAAGCGGTTATAGACCGAGTAGCCGTTCTGGTAGGTATGGCCTTCATTTGCAGAGGTGAAGTACCGTTGGCCATCTTGGAACATGAACTGATAGGTAAACTCGGAGCCGCCAGGAATGACGCCGTTGTCAATACCCCAACGGTAGCCGGGAACGGTGAGACCCATCTCCTTGTCGTCCTCGCTGCCGCCAATCGGCTTGGTGACGATATAGACCATCGTGTCAAGACCCTCAACCATGCTGCCTTCGTTGGCAGTGGCCACGAGGATGAAACGGTGCTTACCAACTTCATCGGTGGGCAGGCCGCGGTAGGTCCAGCGGTTGCGGTCGATACCATAGTTATAGTTCGCAGCCGTCATGTCGTTCGTGTCAAAACCAGGCCAGTAGTAGGGGGTAGCGGAAGCCCAATCGAAACCATAGTCACGGTATTGAGCACCGGGGGCGACGCTGTCCGCGTGGAAACCACGCTCGTTGATGCGCAGGTGGTAGTCCTTGGTGGCGTTACCGGCGGGGGTATCGATAGGATCAGTCGTCAGAACCTCATCCTCCTCGCCCCAGGCGCCGTTGCTCCAATACTGGTGCTTCACAATAATATGGGCATCGTTCAGGGGCAGGGAACCGGTGTTGCGCACATTCACCACATAGGAGAGGGGCAGGTTCCAGTTCTGGGGGATCTGGCCGTAAACGCCATCAACGTAACCCGGGGTGTTGAAACTCCAACGGGCCATGCCGCTGAGAGCGGTCAGTTCGATCTCATCGACGGCCCAGAGATAACCGTGGTCATTTGCAGGTCCAAGGTTGATGGCGCTATAGCGGAAGCGCAGCTCGAGGCTAGCCACCTGAGCGCACTCCGAGGGCAGAGTGGTGCTGTACAGGTCGTCAGTAGCGCCGTTAATATTCACATCGACACCGGCCACATTGACCTCAAAGGAATACCAATGGCCATTGGCGCCCTTGTAGTCGATGAAGTTTTTCTCATAGCGCTTTTGGCTGTTGAACTGATGGAAGCTGATGTCAACCATCGCGGCGCCGGTGGGCACCGTCACGGGCTCAAGGGCGAACCAAGCGTTGATGTACTTGTCGTTGTCGGCGGTGCTGGCCCAGCAGTCTATAGCGTCAAGCACCATGAAACCGTTGTCGGTGGTCACACCATGATCGGGACCCATAAAGGCACCGATAAGGCTGTCGTTTCTGTAGAGAGTAGGATAGTCTTCGTAGATGGCGAGAGAGTCGCTCAACTCGGCACGGTTGGCGAAACGCTTCCACTGCGAAGCCAGGTTCAGGTTGGCGTGGGCGTGGGCGTTGAGAGTGGTGTCGTCAATCATGTCGGTCGAGGCGAGAACACCGGTGGTGACCGTCTCGGTCGAGGCAAAGGTGTAGGTCTTGAAGACCGTGGCATCCTTTGTCTGATGATTGAAGATGGAAGCCTTGTAATCGACCCGGGCTTCGGTGGCGGGAGCGTTCTTGGCCAGACGCACCTGCGTACCATCCACCATGGGAGCGATCTTGGCGATCTGCGCGAAGGCACCCGAAGTGCACAGGGCGAGACCCGCAATCAATAGTACTTTTTTCATGTTGTTTGAATTTTGGTGATTAATATTTTCGTTTTCTGATGTTTTTCTATCTCTCTGTCGCTCAGCGCCCACAGGGCACAACCTACCCTTTTGGACGCACTCTTTCACGATGCAAATATACCCATTTTTTTCTACCCTGCAAGTTTTTTTTGATTTTTTAACCACCCCGGCCTCTCCTTTGCCTCGCGTCGGCAGGCCTCCGCCCCCTCACTCCCGACCGCTCCCCCACACACCCATAACTACTTGATTCCATGCACTCATCGCTTCTACTCCTTTTGCTCCCCTTTTGCTCTCCTTCTGCCTCCCTTTTGCCTACCCTGGCGTTGGGTAAGTGCAAGGTAAGTGCTGGGTAGGTATAAAACATATAACAAGCACCTAACGAACATATAACAAGCACCTAACGAACATATAACAAGCACCTAACGAACACCTGGCGAGCACCTGACAAGCACCTGGCGAGCACCAGACGGGGAGGGAGGCAGAGAGGAAGGACTGGCGTACAATAAAATACCCCGGACGCACAATAAAAGAAGGAAAGCGCTGTTATTGGGAATAGGAATGAAAAAAACAAGGAACATCCTAATTGGGATAGCCGCATGCGCGATGCTGGCTGCGGGATGCGGCAGCCGCCGTGCGGCGGTGACGGCGTCGGCGCCGTCGCCCTACGAGCGCAAACCCATCGCCGAGGTGACGGAGGAGCAGCTGAAAGAGGACAGCCAACTGATTGACGCCCTGACGCTACAGGAGACCGGACGGCTGGACGAGGCCCTGGGAGCCTACGCCCGCCTGACGGCGGAGCGGCCGGGGTGCGCGGCGGCCTGGTACGGCCAAGGGCAGCTGCTGATGCAGCGCGGCTGGACCGACAGCGCCCTGCGCTGCACCGAGCGCGCCGTGGCCCTGCAGGGCGAAAACGTGTGGTACCTGCTGGCCTTGGCGCAATGCCACAGGCGCAGCGGCGACACCCGCGGGCTGACTTCCGACTGGGAGCGCATCGTGAAGCTGCAGCCGTCGGTGACGGAGCACTACTACGAGCTGTCGAACGCCTACCTCGCGGCCGACGACCTGGAGAGAGCCGTGGAGGCCCTCGACCGGCTGGAGCGGCGCGTGGGGGTGACCGAACCGGTGTCGCTGCAGAAGCAGCGCATCTGGGAGGCCGCCGGCAGGCCCGACAAAGCCACCAAGGAGCTGGAAGCCCTCTCACGCTCACTGCCGAAGGAGAAGCGCTACAGCGCCATCCTTGCGGAGCAGTACATGAAGCAGAAGAAATACGCCAAGGCGAAGCAGTGGTACGACCGCGTGCTGCAGGCCGACCCCGACGACGAGTACATCCACATACAGCTGGCCGAGTACTACAAGCAAACCAACCACCCCGCCGAAGCCGACAGCGAGCTGGTGCGGGCTTTCGCCAACCCGAAGCTCGACACACGCACCAAGATACAGCTGCTGGCCTCGTTCTACAAGGAGGATGAGTTCTACGGCAGCCACTCGCAGACGGCTTTCCGCCTGCTGGAGCAGGCCGTCAAGGAGAGCGACAATCCGTCGGAGTACGCCCTGTACTACGGCGACGTGCTGATGCGTCAGCGGCGCTACGCCGAGGCGGCAGCACAGCTGGAGACAGCCCTGCGGCAGGACAGCTCGCGCTACGAGGTGTGGGAGGGGCTGCTGATATGCCTCACCGAGGTGCCTGAGCGCGAGGACGATATGGCGACCTATGCACGGCGTGCCTCACGCCTCTTCCCCACGCACACGCTGCCGCTCTACCTGCAAGGGTTCTACGACCTGCGCCACGAGCGCTACGCCGAGGCCCTGGCGCCCCTGGAGCAGGCCTCGAAATGGGGCTTCCGCAACGGATACCTCGAGGCTGAGACCCGCGGGTTGATGGCCGAATGCTACTATCGCACAGGGCAGTACGCGAAAGCCTGGAAGGCCTTCGACCAGTATCTGGCGCTGCGCCCCGACGACATAGGGACGCTGAACAACTATGCCTACTACCTGTCGGAACAGGACGGCGACCTCAAGAAAGCCAAGGAGATGAGCGGCCGCACGCTCGAGGCAGAGCCCGGGAACGCCACCTACCTGGACACCTACGGCTGGATACTGCACCGGATGGGCCTCGACAGCGAAGCCCTGCCCTACCTGCAGAAGGCGGTGTCCATCGAACCCGGCAACGAAACCTTGAAACAGCACCTGGAAGAGGTGGAGAAGGCGAACGGAAAATGAAGAACAGGAGATATATCTGGCTGATGGCCGGAGCGATGCTGATGGCGGGATGCCACGTGAGCCGCAAGGCCGCAGAGCCGGCGCCTGCCGCCCCGGTGCCGGCCGAGGAGCCGACGGCCCCCGCCCAGGAGCCGCGCCGCACCTACACGGTGATGAACTTCACCGGCGAGGCCGAGGGCATCACGGTGGCCGGACAGCTGCGTGTGGCCGAGGACAGCGCGATGTGGGTGTCGCTGACCAAAATCATCGAGGTGGGCCGCGCCATGGCCACCCGCGACTCCCTCTTCCTGCGGGCCCCGATGCTGGGATACGACGTGGCCACCGACTACGCCGCCCTGAGCCGCCGGCTGAAACGCAAGGTGACCTACGACGACCTGCAGGCCATCGCCCTCAGCGACAACGCCGAGGAACAGATAGGCCGTCTGGCGGAGCAGATAGGCTTCAAGGTGGCGGTGCACTTCATCCGCCGCCGCCAGGTGGAAAGCCTTACATTCCCATTCCCCAAAAATCCCATGCCATGAAAAAGAGACTTCTGATACTGGCCCTGCTGCTGCCCGCCTGCCTATGGGCACAGAAGGCGACGACCGACAGCGCCGAGTTGCTGGTGCAGCGCTACATCCGCATGCTCAACTACGACGCACTGCCCAAGGACAGCATGCTGGTGATGGAGACCACGGTGAGCTACCTCGGCTCGCCCGACACCTTCGTCATGCGGCGCTGGTATGCCTACCCCGACATGCTGCGCGTGGAGATATGGAAAGGCGACTCGCTGAACCACGGCTTCTGCACCAACGGCAGCGACCGCTATCGCGAGTATGTCAGTAGCCACGGCTGGTGGGAGGATGTCTTCTCGGCAGAATTCATGCGGCGGGTGAAGCCCTACGACTTCCACTGCCCGCTCTACGACTGGAATCCTGAGGAGGCGCAACTGACCTACGCCGGCACCACCACCCTCAAAGGACAAGTGCTGAATGCCGTGCGAGTGGAGCAAAGCGGAAGCCACCCCTACCACTACCTGTTCGAGGAGCAGAGCGGCATGCTGCTTTTCATCATTGCCGCCAACGAGGAGTCGTCCGGCCAGGAGCCCCACATGCACCTCAACCGCACCGACTGGAAAGCCTTCCACGAATACACGCCCGTAGGAACCAGCCTGATAGCCTCGGAAGAGAGCTTCATGCGCAACGGCATCTTGACCATACAGCACACCAAGGCCCACTTCGAGGCGGTGGATCGCATGCGCTTCAACCAAGACACCCCGAAACGATGAGCATCTTCGACAATCCGGACGAATACTACATGCGCGAGGCGCTGCGCGAGGCACGTGTCGCGGCGGCAGAGGGTGAGGTACCCATCGGAGCCGTCATCGTCAGCGGCGACCGCGTCATTGCCCGTGCCCACAACCAGACGGAGATGCTGCACGATGTGACGGCCCACGCCGAGATGCTGGCCTTCACGGCCGCCAGCGAGGGTATCGGGGCCAAATACCTGACCGACTGCACGCTGTATGTCACCGTGGAGCCCTGCCCCATGTGTGCCGGCGCGGCGGGATGGACGCAGGTGGGTCGCATCGTCTATGGTGCCCGCGACCCCAAGCGTGGCTACAGCCTGCTCACGGGTCCGGTGCTGCACCCCAAGACCGAGGTCATCGGCGGCGTGCTGGCCGACGAATGCGAGCAACTGATGAAAGAATTCTTCAAACAGAAACGCTAAAAACATAATTCAAAATCAAAATCATTATTGGCATGAAACCCACATTACTAGTTCTGGCTGCCGGCATGGGCAGCCGCTACGGCGGATTGAAACAGATGGACGGTGTAGGTCCCAACGGTGAAATCATCCTGGATTACAGCGTGATGGACGCTATCCGCGCCGGTTTCGGCAAGGTGGTCTTCGTCATCCGCAGCTCCTTCGCCGAGCAGTTCAAGGCCCGCATCAACGCCGGGCACTACGGAAACAAGATTGCCGTGGAGTATGTCTATCAGGAACTTGACAAGCTGCCGGCCGGCTTCACCGTGCCCGAAGGGCGCGAGAAACCCTGGGGTACCAACCACGCCATCCTGATGGCCAAGGATGTCATCCACGAGCCCTTCGCCATCATCAACGCCGACGACTTCTACGGCCGCGACGCCTTCGAAGTGATGGCACGCCACCTGGAGACCCTGGGCAACGCCGAAGGGAAATACTGCATGGTGGGTTACCGCCTGGAGAACACGCTGAGCGAGAACGGCACCGTGAGCCGCGGTGTCTGCGAGACCTCCGCCGACGGCCTGCTCATCGGCATGACCGAACGCACCAGCATCGGCCGCACCGCCAACGGCATCGAATACAAGGATGCCGACGGCAGCATGCACCCCCTGCCCGCCGACGCCACAGTGAGCATGAACCTCTTCGGCTTCACGCCCGACTACTTCGCCAAGAGCGAGAAGCTCTTTGTCGATTTCCTGAAGGAACACGGCTCGGAGCTCAAGTCGGAGTACTATATCCCCTTCGCCGTCAACACCTTCATCCATAACGGCACCGCCACGATGACCGTGCTCAAGACCACGGCGCAGTGGTTCGGCGTCACCTACAAGGAAGACCGCCCGATGGTGGTCGAACGCTTGAAAAAACTGCATGACCAGGGCGTTTATTGATTTCGTAAACGCCCACCAGGACGAGGATACCGCGCGGTTGCTGTTGAGTGCCGCGCGGTATCCCGATATAGACATGCCGTCAGCGGTACAGCAGATAGAGGGGTTGCAGACAGCCCGGGAGAAGTGGCCGTCGCTGCTGCAGTGCGAGGAGTTCCTCTACCCTCCCCGTCTGAACCGCGAACAGGCCTCGTCGGAAGAGACGGCCCGCTACAAGGCGGGAAGCCTGGAACAGCCACCGGGAAGCGTGGCCGATCTCACAGGCGGCATGGGTATAGACAGCATCGCCTTTGCTCAGACGGACGCACAGGTGGATTATGTGGAACGTAACGAAACGCTCTGCGCCTTGATGAAGCACAACTGCGACGCCCTCGGCCTGAAGAACATCGACGTGCATTGCGGCGACAGCATGGAATGGCTTGCCGCCACCGACCGCCACTTCGACCTGCTCTTCATCGACCCTGCCCGACGCTCGGCTTCGGGACGCAAAGTAGCCGCCTTCGAAGACTGCGAGCCCAACATCCTACAACACATGGAGCTGCTCCGTTCGCGCTGCCGACAGCTGATGGTGAAAGCCTCGCCGATGATAGACATCGACCTGGCCTGCCGTCAGCTGGGCGATGTGGCCGAAGTGCATATCGTCTCCGTCAAAGGGGAATGCAAGGAGGTACTCTTTGTCTGCGGCGGACACGACGGTGAAACCCTGTTGCACTGCATTATCTACGAGAGACAGGATGGTTTCCGCCACTATGGCTTCACCCGCCGCGAGGAGGCTGCCGCCGAGGCCCGCCACTGCACCGCCGTGGGGCGCTACCTCTACGAGCCCGACGCCGCCCTGATGAAGGGTGGTCCCTTCAACCTTATCTGCCAATGGATGAATCTGGAGAAGCTGGCACCCAACAGCCACCTCTACACCTCCGACCGCCTTGCGGACGACTTCCCCGGACGCACCTTCCTTGTGCAGCAAGAGGTGGCACTCAACCGCAAAAGCCTGAAAACGGCCATCCCCGACGGGAAGGCCCATGTGGTCACGCGCAACTACCCCGTGGCTGCGGCCGACCTGCAGCGGCAGCTGGGACTGAAAGAAGGCGGCGACCACTTCGTCATCGCCACCACCGTGGGCACCCGCCGCACAGGATTCCTCTGCCAGAAAGTCCATAAAGAATGAAGGGGTTCGGCGGTGCAGGCCGAACCCCTTCGGGTGAATATGTTGTGCTTGCTATAATGCCTTAGCTGCACTTGCTCCATCCGCACTGCGGGCAGCTCTTGCAGCCGCCGGTGTAGATGAGTTTGCTGCCACAGTCGGGGCAGACTTCGCCTGTTTCGGTGCCATCCTTGATGTAGCGCTTCAGGGCACGGGCCACACCGTTGGACCAGGTGGTGATGCTGTCGGTGTCGAAGTTCAGTTTGCCGATGAGTTCCACCACATTGGGGATGGGCATGCCGTGACGCAGGATGCCCGAGATGAGCTTGGCGTAGTTCCAGTACTCCTTGCGGAACATGCGCGACAGGCCTTCCATGGTGATATGGTAGCCGTCCTGGTCGGTAAACTGGAAGTCGTAGCGGGCATGCTCCTGTCCCTTTTCCTTGACACGGATGACCCAGCCTTTCTCGACCCATTTGGGCAAAAGGAAGTTCTCGGCGCGTCCGGTGAAAATCTCGTAAGGACGACCCTCATACATGCCGACGACGGCAATCCAATCCTCCTTCTCGTTCTTGAAGCGCACCACTTCGGCCTCGAGTTTCTTGGGGCGCTTGGGGGCCTTGCTTTCGCCGAAGCAGGGGTTGTCGTCCTTCTTGCCTTCCGAGTTGGACACCAGGACACCGGTGCGCGAGCCGTCGCGGTAGATGGTGCAGCCCTTGCAGCCGCTCTCCCACGCCGTCTCGTAAATCTTGCTCACCACCTCCTTGGTGGTTTCCTTGGGAATATTGACAGTCACAGAGATACTGTGATCGACCCACTTCTGGATGGCGCCCTGCATCTTCACTTTGGCCACCCAGTCGATGTCGGCGCTGGTGGCGTGGAAATAGGGGCTCTTCTCGATGAGTTTCTGCAGGTCGGCATCGCTCAGGTGCATCACCTCATCGACATCGTGGCCGTTGATGCGTGCCCAATCCAGGAACTTGGGATGGAACACATTGTATTCCTCAAAGTAGTCGCCGTTTTCGTCCTTGATGATGTTCTTGTTCGAGGAGTCCTTGTCGTTGGGGTTGATTTTCTTGCGGCGCTTGTAGCTGACAAGGAACACCGGCTCGATGCCGCTGGTGGTCTGGGTGCAGATGGAGACGGTGCCGGTGGGGGCGATGGTCAGCAGGGCGATATTGCGGCGGCCGTACTTGGTCATCTCGGCATAGAGCTCGGGGTCGGCCTCGCGGATGCGGCCGATCAAGGGGTTGTTTTCCTCGCGCTTGGCGTTGTAGATGGGGAACGAGCCGCGCTCGCGGGCCATGACGACACTCGAGCGGTAGGCACTGCAGCAGAGTGTCTGCTGCACCTTGACGGCAAAGGCCGTGGCCTCGTCGCTTCCGTACTGCAATCCCAAGGCGGCCAGCATGTCACCCTCGGCGGTGATGCCGAAGCCGCTGCGACGGCCTTCCAGGCACTTCATCTTGATGTTCAGCCACAGGTTGTGCTCCACCATCTTGATTTCGTCGCTCTCGGGGTCGGCTTCTATCTTCTTGAGTATCTGCTCCACCTTCTCCAGCTCAAGGTCGATCAAGTCGTCCATCAGGCGCTGGCCCTTCATCACATGCTCCTTGAAGAGGTCGAAATTGAAGCGGGCTTTCTTGGTGAAGGGATGCTCCACATAACTGTAGAGGTTGATGGCCTGCAGGCGGCAGCTGTCATAGGGGCACAGCGGTATCTCGCCGCAGGGATTGGTGCTGACGGTGCGGTAGCCGAAATCGGCATAGCAGTCGGGCACGCTCTCGCGGATGATGGTGTCCCAGAACAGCACACCAGGCTCGGCGCTGCTCCACGCGTTGGCGATGATTTTGTTCCACAACGCGCGCGCGTCAATTGTTTTGGTATATGTGGGGTTGGGGGAGTCGATGGGGTACTGCTGCACGAAAGGTTTGCCCTCCATGGCGCAGCGCATAAACTCGTCGGTGATCTTCACGCTGACATTGGCGCCGGTAATCTTGCCCTGTTCCAGTTTGGCATCGATAAAGTTTTCCGAATCAGGATGTTTGATACTGATGGAGAGCATCAAGGCACCGCGACGACCGCCCTGTGCCACCTCGCGGGTGGTGTTGCTGTAGCGCTCCATGAACGGCACGATGCCCGTAGAGGAGAGGGCTGCGTTCTTCACCGGGCTGCCGCCGGGACGTATGTGGCTGAGGTCGTGACCCACGCCGCCACGACGTTTCATCAACTGCACCTGCTCCTGGTCGATCTTCATGATGCCGCCATAGGAGTCGCTGTTTCCCTGATTGCCAATGACAAAGCAGTTGGAAAGCGAGACCACCTGGAAGTTGTTGCCGATGCCGCTCATGGGGCTGCCCTGCGGCACAATGTAGCGGAAGTCCTTGAGCAACTGGTAGATTTCCTCCTCGCCCATAGGATTGGGGTACTTGTTCTCGATGCGGGCATACTCCCTGGCCAGGCGGCGGTGCATCATGTCGGGGTTCAACTCATAGATGCGGTCGTCGTCGCGCAGGGCATACTTGTTCATCCACACGTTGGCGGCCAACTCGTCGCCATGGAAATACTCCACCGACGAGCGCATAATCTCCTCGGGGGTATATTGCTTCATCTCACTGGGCTGCTTCACAGGCTCGGATGCCGAAAATAAATCGCCTTGCATAGCAAAAACTTTTACTTATTCTTCTATACTACAATTGTTTAAACAAAAACAACGGGGTTCCGTTTCGTTTGCTAAATTAGAGAGAAAATGAGAATCGGCGGCAAATAGTTATCAACAAAAAGTGAACCGCCGACGGCCATTTATAGTTCCTTTGGGCGGTTGCGAGGTTGATAACTCACATCCTCCATTCCCCTGCCTTTGGTTCCCTGACCCCTCCACCTTTCCTCCACTCCCCCTCCGTCTCACCTCCGTCTTTCAACGGAGGTGAGACGGAAGTGATACGGAGGAGAGACGGAGGTGATACGGAGGGACTATATGGGATGTATTGAATATCAAACAAATACAAAAACAGGGAAAAACTTAACAAAAACGTAACAATTCCGTAACACGAACCTGCGTACCTTTGCAGCGTCAAAAAGATATAGAAAAAGACATGGATATACAGAATATTCTATTGGTTATCTTGAAGTTGGCAGGTGCACTGGCCATCTTCCTGTTTGCTATGAAACTGATGAGCGAGGGCCTGCAGAAGTACGCGGGTTCGCGTTTGCGCCACATCCTCACCAAGGTTACCGGCAAACCGCTGAGCGGCATTCTGGCCGGAACGGGTGTGACGGCCATCATCCAGAGTTCGACGGCCACCACCGTGATGACGGTGGGCTTCGCGGGTGCGGGCCTGCTGACCCTGGGAGGAGCCATCGCCGTGGTGATGGGTGCCAACATCGGCACCACGGTCACTGCCTGGATTATCACCCTCTTCGGCCTGGGTGGCGGTGGCGGAGAAGAGAAGGTGCCCCTGATGCCGATGATTATCGCCGCCATCAGTTTGTTCTTCATTTTCAGCAAGAAGAACAAAATGCAGTACCTCGGCCAGACCATCATCGGCCTGGCGCTGCTCATTCTCGGCCTGGGCTTGATGGGCGACTCGGTTCCGCCGCTCGACGAGAATGTAGCCCACTCCATCGCCTCCTTGGGTCAATGGGGATACTGGTCTGTTCTGCTGTTCATTGTGGTGGGTGCCATCCTCTGCATCATTCTACAGACCTCGTCGGCCATGACGGCCGTCATACTGCTGATGGCCAGCCAAGGGTGGATAGACTTCCCCACGTCGATGGCTCTGGTGATCGGACAGAACCTCGGCACCACGCTGACGGCCCAGGTGGTAGCCATGACCACCGGCACCACCGGCAAGCGCACCGCCCGAGCCCACCTGGTGTTCAACGTGGCAGGTGCCATTCTCTTCCTCATTCCGTTCTACCCCATTTGCAACGGTGTGATGGCCATCAGCGAGCAACTCGACCACCTGCTCCCCACCATACCACTTATCCCGCTAGCCATCACTGTCTTCCATACCCTCTTCAATGTGGTCACCACCATCATTCTGGCCTTCCTCATTCCCCAGATTGAGAAGATTGTCACGTGGATGGTGCCCGACAAGAAGGAAGACGGTGAGGAAGAATTCCGCCTGACCTACCTCGAGCCCAACCTGCTCAGCACTGCCGAGCTTAACTTGCAGAGTGCCAAGAGCGAGATTGAAGAATTCTCGAAACGGGTGCTCCGCATGTACACCTTCCTTCCGGGCCTGCGGACAGCCAACAAGGACGAAGAATTCAACAGCATTATGGAGCGCATTGCCAAGTACGAAGGCATCACCGACCGCATGGAGATGGAAATATCGAAGTTCCTCACCAAGGTAGGCTCAGGAGACATCTCGGAACATGGCTCCGAGCGCATCAGCACCATGCTGCGCATCATCGACAACCTGGAGAGCATCGGCGACACAATCTACCAGATCGCCATGACCCGCCAGACCAAGCGCGAAGATGCCGTGCACTTCGACGCAGGATTGAATGCAAACCTGTCGCACATGAGCGAGTTGGTGCAAAATGCATTGAACGTGATGGACAGCAACCTGCACGACTACGACCACGTGGATCTCGACGCCGCCTATGCCGCCGAACACGAAATCAACGCCTACCGCGACCGTCTGCGCGCACAGCATCTCGACGCACTGAAGCTGGGCGTCTATGACTATGCCATCGGCAATGCCTACAGTAGTCTCTACGCACTGTACGAGAAGCTGGGCGACTATGTCATCAACGTATCCGAGGCTATCGACAGCAGCCGCAAGCACGCCGACGATTAACCCAATGCCCGGCGGATGCAGCTGCGCTACCGCCAGCGAAGGGTTTCGACAAGGTGCTCGATATCTGCCTGTATATAATTGACTACAGGCGCGAGCGAATCATTATTAGGGACATGGTTGAGATAGAGGGCTCCGCGCAGGTAGTGGCTGTTGCTGTCGGTTAGCCAGAACTGGCAGGTGGAGGCCACCTTGCGCCCCTTCAGATAATAAACCGTACCATAGACCTTGTGCTCCGGGTCTTCGTAGCCCTGCTCTTCGACACCTGTGGCGACTTGGTAGTGCTGTTCGAGGAATCTCATCGAGGAATCGACTTCACCCCGCAGGTCGTCGGGGCCGTGCATGCGGTGGTAGGTGAGGAACACCACGCCGTTCCATCGCGGGTAGTTGATGTCGAGCCACACCTCGTCGTATTTGAGTCGGTCGGGCTTGACGCTTCCGTTGGCCCTGAAGGCAACCACTTGGCGCGGTTTCTTGAGTGTCAGTTCGGCACTGTCGTTGGCCTCGAAGAGGAACGGGAGCACGACGCCTGGCAGGGTTTGTCCATCGATACTCGTCGGCAGGGTGTCAACGAGCCAGTAGTTGTGTTCCGGCAAGTCGATACGCAGGTAGGCATACGGCTTGGGCGTGTAGTCGTTGTGGCAGGCAGACAACAGACAGCCGGCCGCCGCGATAATGATGAACAATCGTTTCATTTCATTGCCTTTCCATTCAACATGGGTACGAAGCTGTAGGTGCCGAACTTCTCTATCTGCCACTCTTCGTGCCGTTCGCCGTTTTTCGTGATGCGTAGCATCTCCTGCTCGCCGTCGCCGAGGGGGATGACCATGATGCCGCCAGTCTTGAGTTGGCGCATCAAGGCGTCGGGTATCTCGGGGGCGCCGCAGGTGACGATGATGCGGTCGTAGCTTCCGGTGAGGCCTTGGTAGCCGTCGCCGAGGAAGCACTGAGCACGATAGCCCAATTCGCGAAGCAACTTGCTGGTCTGGTCATAGAGTCCTTTCTGCCGTTCGATGGTGAAGACTTTGGCACCGAGGCGGCAGAGGATAGCCGTCTGGTAGCCGCTTCCGGTACCTATCTCAAGCACCTTCATCGAGGGCTTGACCGAGAGCAGTTGGCTTTGCATGGCCACGGTGGAGGGGTGGGAGATGGTCTGTTCGCAGCCTATCTTGAGTGCCTGATCCTCGTAGGCCAGGCTGTCAAGGGCGCTGTCGAGGAAGAAATGGCGCGGCACCTCGTTCATGGCCTGCAGCACGGATTCGTCGCTGATGCCTTTGGCACGCAGTTTATCGACCATCTGCTGTCGGAGACCTTTATGCTTGTAGGTGTCTATGCAGTTCATTCTTCCAGTCCTTGAAATGCCTGGGCGCGCAGGGTGATTGTGGTGTTCTGCGGTGTCACCATGACGGTGGGCATGTGTTCCTCGGTGACATAGCCGATGATGTGTACACCCTCCATGTCCTTTATCTTGTCGTAGTCTTTCTGGTTGACGGTGAAGAGCAGTTCATAGTCTTCGCCGCCGTTGAGGGCGCAACTGACAGGCAACATGTTCTTGCTCATCTCGGAACAGACTCGCGAGGTCTGGTAGTCGATGGGGAGGTGCTCCTCATAGACCTCGCATCCGCAGCGTGAAGCACGGCAGAGGTGCAGCAACGCATCGGCCAAGCCACGGCTGACATCAATCATCGACGTGGGCACCACCGCGGCGGTCGCCAGTTTCTTCACAATGTCCAAGCGGGGTTCTGGTTTGAGGAATCGCTCGAGGACATAATCGTAACCATCGAGGTCGGGCTGGAAATCAGGGTTGGCTTGGTAGGTCACCTTCTCACGTTCCAGCACCAGCAGTCCAGCGTAGGCGCTTCCAAGGTCGCCAGTACAGCAAATCAAATCGTTATGAGAGGCCCCGTGGCGATAAGCAACACAATCCCGTTCCACATCGCCTACGGCAGTCACCGTAAGCACCATGCCGGCACGCGATGTGCCAGTTTCGCCACCGACCAAATCGGCATGGTAACGTTCACAGCACAGGCGTATGCCAGCGTATAGTTCGTCGAGTGCCTCAACAGAATAGCGATTACTCACAGCCACCGAGACCAGCACTTGATGCGGGGTGCCATTCATGGCGGCAATATTGCTGATGGCGACAGCGACTGCCTTGTAGCCCAGATGCTTCAGTGGGGTATATGTCATGTCGAAGTTCACCCCCTCAACCAATGTCTGGGTGTTAATGAGGGTCAGCCGATTGCCGGTGCCATCGATGATGGCACAATCGTCACCCTGACAGGCGGTGCCGTCGGTCAGGCGTTCCACCAGCGCCACCTTGCCCATTTGGCTTATCTCTGTTCTTCCTTCTTGGTATTGAAGTTGTTCCATAGTCTATCTCATTAATTCATATATCAATATACCTGCCGCCACACTGGCGTTGAGGCTTTCGGCGGTACCGCCGAGATTGGGAATAAGCACAGGGTGAGTGACGGCGGCCATAGCCTCGGGACTGATGCCACGACTCTCGTTACCAATGAGCAGTACCCCCTGTCTATGCAACTTATTGTCCGCCTTTAACGGTTCTCCGTGCAGCGAGGCTCCATAGACGGGCATACCGCAGGAGGCTAGCCATTGCGGCAAATCCACATATTCGACCCATGTGCGGAAGATGGCCCCCATGGTGGCCTGCACCACCTTGGGATTGAAGCAACCGACTGTATCGTGGCTACACACGATATGGCGCACTCCAAACCAGTCGGCCGTACGCATCAACGTACCCATATTACCCGGATCCTGGATATGATCCAAGGCCAGCACCAACTTTCCGTCCTCCGCTCGTTGTTTTCCATTCTCCATTCTTCGTTCTACCAGCATCCATATTTGATTAGGATTTTTCTGGCCGGAAAGTCGCTCCAACTCGGTTTGCGACACCTCATAGAACTCACCGCTCGCCATCCGCCACTCACCGTTCGCCAGCATCCATTCACGAGTGGCACACACCGTACGGATGGACGCACCGGAGGCAATCGCCTCGGCAGCCATCTTAGGTCCTTCGACAACAAAAACCGCCTCCTCGTCGCAACGTTTCTGCAAGCGGTAGGCTGCCAGTTCCTTGAGTTTGATCTTTGAAATCATCAACTTCTTATAACGGAGTAATGCGGAAAGTATTGCCTTTGAGAAAGAAACTTTTTACCACAAGTAATGATTGTACAGCGGTCAATATCACCCAAGGAGGCCGTTAACCGGATAGCTATAATGAAAACAGACGTTTCGTGCACTGATGAACACAAGAAACGTCTGTTTTGGTTTCCGTACTAAATTTTAGAGCCTGCTAAAGTTCAATATACATGTTGTTTTCCTTGGCTAGACGACGCAGGTTAATGATGGCATAGCGCATACGGCCAAGGGCGGTGTTGATACTCACACCCGTACGGGCGGCTATGTCCTTGAAGTCACACTTGCCATAGTGGCGCAAAATTACCACACGCCGTTGTTCAGGCGGCAGCATCTTGACTAATTTGCGTATGTTCTGACCGGTCTGTTTCTTGATGATGACATGCTCGGCATTGTCATCGGGAAACTTCAGACTGTCAAGGATATCACTCTCGGGGCGATTGGGCACCAACGGCATTTTATTATTCCGTCGGAAGTGATCCACAATGAGATTGTGCGCGATACGCATCACCCAATGGACAAATTTGTTTTCGTCTTTGTACTGATCCGAATTAATGGTGACGACTACCTTGTAGAACGTGTCCTGGAAGATATCGTCGGCCGTTTCCTTGTCCTTGACCACCGAGAAGATGTATCCATAGACCTTGGCCTGATAGCGTTCCAACAATACCTCGAAGCAGGAGGAATCGCCCTCGCGATAGCGTACAATCAGCTCGTTATCCGTCAGTTGTTTGGTCTTTACGTCCGTCATATTCCTTTACGGTTTGGGGTTAAAACTGATACTTCTGCCTCGATATATTTCGTTTTTTGTTCTACATCAAATCGGCTGCAAAATTACACATTTTTTTTAATATGCAAATCAAAACACTTTTTTTTATAAAATTTTAATAAGTCAACTTTTCTTTCCAAACGTACAATAATTGTCTTGAATTTTCGTTATGAAATGATTCATGTCGAACCGCTACGCCGATAGAAGCCACGTGGTGAAATTGATTTTCATCGCCGTAGGTGTCCTTTTTATAGGGCGCCTCGCCATGCTTCAACTCTTCAATCCCAAATACCGTGACCTGGCCCGCCAGCAATCATTGCGCAACGTTACCCAATATCCGGCACGCGGATTCATCTACGACCGCAATGGAGAATTGCTAGTGCACAACGAGGCTGTTTATGACCTAATGGTCATTCCTCGCATGGCCAAAGGCCTCGACACAGCTTATTTCTGCCAATCTTTGGGCATCACCCTCGACGATTTCAACGAGCGTATGCGCAAAGCCGCCAAATACTCCCCCTATGCCGCCTCTATCTTCATGAAGCAAATCTCAAAGGAGGAATATGCCAAATTCGAGAACAAGATGTTCCGTTTCAAGGGTTTCTATATCTCCCAGCGCACCCTCCGCATCTATGACCGCCCTATCGCGGCACAAGTACTCGGTTATGTGGGCGAGGTAGATCAGTCCGACCTGGATCGCGACCCCTATTACAAACAAGGCGACTACATCGGGAAAAGCGGACTCGAGAAGAGCTACGAAGAAGTACTACGGGGTGTGAAAGGCAAGAAAATCATGCATGTGGACGTGCACAACCGCGAGGTAGGGCCCTATCGCAACGGGGAACTCGACACCCTGCCTATAGAGGGCTGCAACCTCTACACCACCCTCGATGCCGACTTACAACAGTATGCCGAGGACCTAATGGCCAACAAGCGTGGCTGTGTGGTGGCCATTGAACCTTCATCCGGCGAAGTGCTGGCTATGGTCTCGGCTCCTTGCTACGACCCCAACTTGCTTGTCGGACGCATTCGTGGAGAGAATTACAAGATACTCAACGCTGACCTTGCCAAACCCATGCTTAATCGTGCTCTTATGGGCCAGTATCCCCCCGGTTCCATCTTCAAAGTAGCACAGTCGATGGTGGCCCTAGATCTGGGCGTCATCACTCCCAACACAGGCTTTGTCTGCGACAAAAGCCTTGTAGGCTGCCATAACCACCCCTCTGCACGTTCAGTACAGGAGGCCATCAAAATGAGTTGTAATCCCTATTTCTATCAGGTCTATCGACGAGTCATCCAGCAGGGAAAATACAAGAGTATCTACAAAGACTCACAGTACGGTCTGACCGTATGGCGCGAGTACATGCTACGGTTCGGATTCGGACAGAAGCTTGATATCGACCTGCCCAAAAGTGGTCTTTCCAAGGGCAATATTCCGGACACCGCCTACTACAACCGCTGGTATGGCCGCGAACGATGGGCCTTCTCCACCATCTACTCCAATTCCATCGGCCAAGGCGAAGTCACCGTAGTACCCATCCAAATGGCCAACCTTGCCGCCATTGTGGCCAACCGCGGATACTACATCACCCCTCATCTGGTGCGATTCTATGGACCCGACTCTGTCCGCAACGAGGAATATACCACCCGCCATGAAACCGGCATCGACCCTAAATACTTTGACATCGCTGCGGCTGGTATGTACGATGTAGTCCACGTGGCTGGCGGCACAGCCCGTCGCGCACGTGTTGACGGACTCGACATCTGCGGAAAGACCGGCACTGCAGAGAACTACGGGAACGACCACTCTGTTTTTATTTGCTTCGCCCCAAAGGACAATCCCAAGATAGCCCTGGCTGTTTATGTGGAGAACGCCCAAGGCGGTGGCGGCACCTGGGCAGCTCCCATCGCCGGCCTCCTCGTGGAGAGATACCTCAACGGAGAGGTAAAACGCAAAGACGTGGAGAAAATGTATCGAGAAATCAACCCCTGCCAGAAACTGCCTCTCACCCGCAGGGTGAAAAAGAAGAAGTGATGTACCAAGAGCACATAAAAATAGATTGGTGGACTGTGGTCTTGTGGGCGGTACTGACCCTGTTCGGCCTGCTCAACATTTACTCTGCCACCTACAGCGGCGACCACACCTCCTTGTTCAACTTCGGCACCTTCCATGGCAAACAACTGATATGGATAGCCGTCACCGTAGTCACCGTGACAGTCATTCTCCTCAGCGAGCCCCGATTTTTCTCCAACGCTGCCTACCCCATCTATATCCTGGTACTGGGATTGCTGGTAGTAACTCTATTCCTGGCAGTCACAGTCAACGGAGGCAAATCGTGGATTGATATCGGTGGTTTCCGTTTCCAACCCACTGAATTCGCCAAATTCGCCACCGCACTGGCCTTGGCAAAATACATGTCTGCCATAGACGTGGAATGGAAACAGCCCCGCACCAAGCTGGTAGCCGCCGCTATAGTATTTATCCCCATGGGGCTTGTACTATTGCAGCACGACACCGGCTCTGCTTTGGTCTTCATTGCCTTCGTCCTTCCCCTTTTTCGAGAAGGGCTGTCGGGCAGCATCCTCGTGGTGGGTGTAGTGGCCATCGTGCTCTTCATCCTCGCACTGCTGGTCAACAAGTACATCCTACTTGGCGTCCTGGTCCTCATCGCCGTGCTCTACCTCTTTGTGTGGCTCAACAAGCGCACCGCTCGTGACTGGTGGCGAGCCTTCGGTGTACTGGTTCTCTGCACTGCATTTGTTTTCTCAGTCGATTTTGTCTTCAACCACGTCCTAGAAAGCCATCAGCGCGAACGCATTGATGTACTCCTCGGCAAAACCGTCGATTTGCAAGGGTCAGGATATAATGTCAACCAATCCAAGATAGCCATCGGTAGCGGTGGCTTCTTCGGCAAAGGCTACCTCCGCGGCACTCTCACCAAGGCCGACTTTGTCCCCGAACAGCACACCGACTTCATCTTCTGCACCGTTGGCGAAGAATGGGGCTGGATTGGTTCCTCTCTTGTCGTAGCACTCTATGTGATGCTTCTTGTGCGGCTCGTCAACATGGCCGAGCGTCAGCGATCCTCTTTCTCACGCTTCTACGGCTACTCCGTGGCCAGCATTCTCTTCGTGCACCTATTCGTCAACGTCGGCATGGTGCTCGGACTTGTACCCGTTATCGGCATTCCCCTGCCCTTCTTCTCCTATGGAGGCTCCTCGCTACTGGCCTTTTCCCTCCTTTTGTTTGTATTTATCAGGCTTGATGCCACCAAAAACCAGTTATACTGATGTCCAAGAAACCCAATCAACCTGAAGAGCACTGCTCCTTCTGTGGCCGTCCTGCATCCCAGTCGGGCATGCTCCTCAGCGGCCTCAACGGCTACATCTGCGCCGACTGTGCCCACCAAGCCGGCCAAATCTTTGCTGAACACAACAGGAAGACACAGAATCCGAGATTTGAAATCCAAAGCACTGACATTCCCAACCCTGCCGAAATCAAACAGTTTCTCGACCTTTATGTCATCGGTCAGGAAGCCGCCAAACGTGTTCTTTCGGTGGCCGTCTATAACCACTACAAACGACTGAGATACAACCAGGAACATGGTAACCAAAATGAAGTGGAGATTGAGAAGAGCAATATTGTTATGGTCGGCGAGACCGGCACCGGCAAGACCCTTCTCGCACGCACCATCGCCCGTCTGCTTAAAGTGCCATTTTGCATTGCCGATGCCACCACCCTCACCGAAGCCGGCTACGTGGGCGACGACGTGGAGAATGTGCTCGTGCGCCTTCTCCAGGCCGCCGACTACGATGTACCTGCCTGTGAACGCGGCATCGTCTTCATCGATGAGATAGACAAGATAGCACGCAAGAGCGAAAACACATCCATCACACGTGACGTCAGTGGCGAAGGCGTGCAGCAGGCACTGCTGAAACTGCTCGAAGGCGCCGAAGTCAACGTACCACCCGAGGGTGGCCGCAAGCACCCAGAACAGAAGCTTATCAAAATCAACACACGCAACATACTCTTTATCTGCGGCGGTGCCTTCGACGGCATCGAACGTGCCATCGCCGCCCGCCTCAACTCCAATGTCATCGGTTTCAAAGGCGACGAAAAACGCCAAGAATTGGACCGCAACAACATGCTGCAGTACGTCCAGCCTATGGATCTCAAGAAGTTCGGACTTATTCCCGAACTCGTCGGCCGCTTCCCTGTTCTCACCGCCCTCCAGCCCCTCGACCGCAACGCCCTCCGACGCATCCTCACCGAACCAAAAAATGCCCTTACCAAGCAGTATGAGGCACTTTTCCAGATGGATGGCGTCACACTCGTCTTCGAACCTGCCATGCTCGACCTCGTGGTCGATCGCGCTGTAGAGTACCACCTCGGTGCCCGCGGCCTCCGCTCCATCATGGAAGGCATCATGACCGACCTCATGTTCGACCTGCCGGCTATGGGCAAAGGCTCTACCTACACCCTCACCCGCGACGAAGCCGAGCGCAAAATCAAACTTTAACCAGACACATAACCCGTTGATTATGACGGTTTATTCACTGGAAAAATCAGAAAGAAGACCTTTATAATCGACTAATCCACCATATACTATCCCTTTTGCCTCCATTGTGACTCCAAAATGGTTTTATAGAACCATGTAGTCACAATGATGGGGTATATGAATTAACCAGGAACCAATGGGTAAGGGGATGTGTACAAAGCCCTTGCTCACAACTTTTTTTTGCCATATAAGAAAAAAGTTGTAATTTAGCATTTTGAACTTACATATTGATTTCACCATAACACTCTTTCAATGAGTAGGTTGTGGAACTAATAATAAGTAAATAAAATTTAGAATATATATATGAAAACACTGAAAAGAGGCCTTTTGCTACTCTTCATCGCCGTGGTGATGACCTCGGGAGCTTATGCCCAGAAGAGCTTGGCCGCGAAAGCCGACAACCTCTTCGATCAGAACCGCTTTGTGGAAGCCCTGGAGCAATACTCCAAGGCCTATGAAAAGATTAAGGACAACAAGGCCGAGAAGAACCGTGTCTATTTCCAGATGGCCGAGTGCTATCGCCTGATGTACGACTACCCACATGCCGAACGCATCTATAAACGACTGGCCACTGACGGCTACGCCACGACAGAGCGCAAATTGTACTTCAACCTAGCCGAGATATGCCGTTTTGAGGACAAGTTTGACGAGGCGGACGAATATTATGAGAAATATCTGCAGATGGAGCCGACAGACAGCCATGCTGCCAAACGCAAGGCTTCGCTAATTTACGCCAACCAGCTTTCCATCAACCGTACACGTCACGAAATTAAGAAGATGAGCGATTGGTGCAGCGACTACAACGATTGGGCACCACGTTTCGTGGGTAATGATACGACTCATTTGGTGTTCACCACCTCACGCTTCGCAGAGGGTGCGGAAGACTATGCCGACCCCTGGACCAACCAAGCTTTTTCCGATCTCTATGTCGTGTATCAGGACCGCAACGGCAACTGGGTATCACGGCCAGAACCATTTGACAAGAGCGAAAGGGTCAACAGCGAGGTGAACGAAGGTGAGCCTTCGTTCTCGCCCGACGGTCTCACCGTCTATTTCACACGTTGCGATGTATGGGAGGGCGAAACACATGGTTGCGCCATCTATGTGTCGATAAAGAACCCAGAAGAGGCGAACGACAAAAAAAAGGCCAAGAAAAGCAGCAAGAACAAAAAGCAGAAACACTCGAACATGACCCCGTGGGGCATGGCTCAGAACATAGCTGAAGCCGCATCCGAGGCGGCGGAAGAGAGCATGGAAGTGAAGCCAGGTGAATGGTACGAACCCGTCCGCCTCAACTTAGGCGACACTGCCTACAATTACCTCTATCCTGCCATCAGCAGCGACGGCCTGACGTTATACTTCACCTCCGATATGCCAGGCGGCTTTGGTGGTTACGACCTATGGAAGGCTACCCGCAAGAGTACCGCCGACGACTTCGGGAAAGCGGTGAACCTGACCTCCATTATCAACACCCCAGGTCGCGAAATCATGCCTGTACTCCGTAACGATTCACTGCTTTATTTCTCGTCTGATGGCCATCCTGGCATTGGCGGACAGGATCTTTTCAGCAGCCGTCTGAACCCCAATGGCAAATGGTCGTCGCCTGTAAACCTGGGCGTACCGCTCAATTCGTCATACGACGAAATGTCCATCATTTTCTATCCCGACCAAGAGAGAAGCAATGTGGTGGAGCGCGGTTACTTCTCCTCAAACCGTCCCTTCGCAGACCCCCTGAACCGCCATTTGGCCAACCAAACTAAAAACCAGACCCCCCCCATCAACGACGAAATCTTCTACTTTGCGCTGCCGGCCCTGAATTACAGCATCGAAGGCATTGTGCGCGATGAGAAATCGATGCAACTCATGCAGAATGTACGCATCAGGCTGGTGGGTTCAGATGGCACCGAGAGCGAAACCCGCACTGACAAACGCGGACACTACAAATTCGACAGCACAGTGGTTCGTCGCGACGTAGTGTATAAGATGTACCTCTCGAAGAAAGACTACTACAGCATCGAGGGCTCGGAGAGCACCCGCGGATATAACACCAACAAATATATCAAGCACGACTTCCGTATGGAGCCGGTTCCCAAAACGCCGGTGATATTGCCCGAGATTCGTTTCGACTTGGCTCGTACAGAACTCAAGGGCGAGTTCATGGATTCGCTGATGGACCTCTACATCATCATGGAGAACAACCCCAGCCTTGTAGTAGAGATACGTTCACACACTGACTGCCAACCTTACGTAGGTCTGACCAACGATACCCTCAGCCAACGCCGTGCCCAGACGGTGGTCGATTATCTTGTGAGTCGAGGCATTGAGCGTGAGCGGCTGGTAGCCAAAGGCTACGCCGACCGCGTGCCGCGTGTGTTGGACAAAGACGTCACCGTGACGGTTAACGGCAAACCCTATAGTTTCCAAGAAGGCATGGAAATGAACTGCGACTATATCGCCACCTTGAGCGGCGATCGCCAGCAGGCGGCCCACTCACTGAACCGCCGCATTGAGTTTCTCGTGCTGAGGGACGATTATGTATCACGGCGCGAAATAGATAACATCGCCACGACGGGTGAAGGTAAGGTGGTGAACTTGGTCGATAATGAACTCGAGGACCTTGACAAGATAAAAGATCCCGTCATCGTGCACGACGAAAGCGTGATAGCCGTGACAATGATTAACGCCACCCGAGGCGAGATACAGTGCATCATCAACAGTGCCCAGCAGGTGCCGATGCTCATCGACGAACGCTATCTGGAACCCCTCGCCATCTCATGGGAGGAAGCCATGAACCTGCTCTACCAGCAGCGCATCACCAAGGAAGACTTCCCTCTGCGCGACGAAAGTTTCGACCCCGAGGGCAATATCCTCGACCACGCAACCATCATTTTCAAAGAGATGCAGATTGGCGAGCAGAAAGTAAAGAACGTGGAGGCCGTGGTTGTAAAAGGCATCGACTATAAGTTCATCATCAACCGCACAGGCTTGCACCAGTTCGGCGAATACGAGTTCGACAAGCAGCGCGCCAAGCTGGTCTTTTTCGATGAGTGAACCAGACACTAAACAATTAACACTAATCACCATTTTAGGTCCCACAGCGACAGGCAAAACCGCTTTGGCCGCTGAGGTGGCTTATCGCCTTAATGGCGAAGTCATAAGTGCCGACTCGAGGCAAGTGTTCCGCGGCATGGATGTAGGTACAGGCAAAGACTTGGCCGACTACAACTTGCACGGCACCCATATTCCTTACCACATCATCGACATCTGTGACCCGGCAGAGGAATACTCGGCATACCGTTTTGTCAACGATTTCATCAAAGCATTCAACGACATCACTGCTCGAGGGAAACAGCCGATACTATGCGGTGGTACAGGTTTGTACCTCGATGCTGTGGTGCGTGGCTACCGACTTAGTGACGCACCAATCGACCCCGAATGGAGAGATTCTGTCAAAAGCTGCAGCGATGAGGAACTCACTGCACGTCTGGCCTCCTACGGCCCTTTGCACAACCATACCGATACCGAAACCCGCGAACGGTTGTTACGAGCCCTTGAGATACAAGAATATGCAGCTAAACACCCTGAAAATTATTCCCATCTGCCTGAGATGCAGCATCGGGTTTTCGGCATTCGCCTCGAACGACAGGATATTATCGACCGAATAGAACAACGCTTACGTACTCGATTGGAGGAAGGCATGACCAATGAAGTACAACGGTTAATAGACAACGGGGTAAAGCCAGATCGACTGATGCGATTCGGTCTGGAATACCGCCATGTGACACGATTCTTACTAGGGCAATGCTCCGAAGAAGATATGTTCCGAGACCTCTTCACTGACATCCGACGCTTTGCCAAGCGCCAAATGACCTGGTTTCGCCGCATGGAGCGCAACGGTGTTGCAATCCACTGGATTGACGGCAACCTTCCAACTACCACCCGTGCCGACCTGCTCATTGCTTTCTTATAATTAATGTTCTACATTTTTAATTTAGGAGTTTTTAAGAGCAGGAGCGAAAAAAGATTTTGCCAGTTAAGAAATTGTTCGTAACTTTGCACTCTCCAAAAATGGGGATATTGTGCCTTGCCTACCCGTTCAAGGTGCATATTCTCAGGCCGATAAGTGTAATGACCAATTATCCGTCAGCGGTCAAAATGCGATGCAACCAGAGGAGAAATTAACAATTTGAAACAAACACATCATCGTTAGTAAAATAAAAAAATGAGTACGTTAAGTTACAAAACCGTATCAGCCAACAAGCAGACCGTTCAGAAAGAATGGCTGCTGGTTGATGCCGAAGGACAGACCGTAGGTCGCCTGGCTACCCGCGTGGCCAACATTCTACGCGGCA